>Ga0209489_100189_pt1 | contig 98286 bp, 36 predicted proteins | sample SiratrowhiteBW_FD_187527 | JGI IMG/M metagenome (GOLD analysis project Ga0209489, IMG submission 187527) | Root nodule microbial communities of legume samples collected from California, USA - Siratro white BW (SPAdes) (version 2) | ecosystem: Host-associated > Plants > Roots > Nodule | place... | reverse complement strand
AAAATATAAAAAAAAAAAAAAATTATAGAGAAAGTGATTTCTAGAAAAAAAAAATGAAACTGGTATGAAAATATAATGAATATGATATATCTATTTATAAAATTTACTTTCTTTTTTTATTTTTTATCCGTTAAAACTTCAGAACTTACACCAAACGACCACCTGGATTAAACTAGAAAAGAGTTAAAACACTGTACTTTTATTTTTAAAGAGTTAATTAATTAAATTTTTGGGTCAATAATACGTGGCATAAAAAATTAACACTTCTTTTACCCTTAATTTTGTAATATTTTTTAATCTTACTATTTAGAGCTAAAAAGTGGGTTATATAGGTATTTATCAATTTTCTATGTAAGCTAAAAAGTTTAATGACTTATTGTTATTGTAAGAATTTATTGGTTACTTTATGCATATGTATTAAAAAAAAACATATCATAAGAAGTTCTGATAATTTATTTATTTTATTTAGAAGAACTTTATGAATAGAAAAATGTTTTATCAATGATAAATGATTATATATAGTAGATTGAATAAAAAATATGATAGTTTGTTCAGGCTTGTTAAAATCATATTTGCTTAATCTAATTGATATATTGTTTTCAATGAAATTATGTGTATCTTTAATAAAATTATATGTTATGGTTTAAAATACTTATATATAAAAGAGATTTATCTGTTGCTTTGTTCCTGTCTATAAAATACTAAACCTTCAATCGTAGTCATGGACTCATTTTTTGTTTATATAAGAAATGCCAACAAAGTTATTTCAATAAAACAGTTACGTAATTTTTAATTAGATTATTTTTCATTTTGACATTATAACACACGCATGTATATAAATTAGTTAAGTATTAAGTAAATGTTAATAATATAATTGACAAAAGAGTAATCAATATTGTCTTCAATTTTAAAAATAATAATCAAATAAAAATATAAATCTTTAAAAATTTAACAATTAAAAAGGAACATTAAAATATGTGTTAAAATTATCTAAAATTTTCTACCTAATATATCCTTGACTTAATATTAGAGTCCTTAATCAAAGTGTTAGGACCTTTGGTACATGGTTGATTACACGTTTAAAAATATCTAATGGATGTTGTCAGTGTAAAGCTACTGCCCATAGTTTAAGCTTCTTTATTTATTTATTTATTTATTTTTGTTGTGAAACTTCTTCATATTTGATTTAACGTGAAGAAATAGACATATGTAATAAAATGCCAATATAGACTCAACGCGTGGTTCATGTCTTCCTTCAACCTTATCCCATCTTTTGTTCTCTTCTGTTATTGACTCAGTTGACCTCTTATCCTCTCCCTAACCATATTTTGCAACTTTATTTAAGTTTGTTTGCATTAAATTTGGGCCAAATTTATCAAAGTACTACTTTTTCTTAGCCTTAATTTAATTACAACAATATATTTTATAGTTGTTGTCTTCTTTTTTTTCTTATACGCATCACGCTGTTATGATTAGCAAGAAAAGTTAATGGTTGAAAATGGTAACACCCCTCAAAATATTATGAAACTATGTTATAATATATTAGTTAGGAACAAATAATAAAAATGGTCCTAATTATGGCACTTGTGGGAAATATAATTCTAGAATAATATTTCTTTTGTTTTTTTCTCACTTAAATGATTCTTTTGTTATTTGAACATCCTCATCAACTTTTAAGTAACAACTATAATAAATTCTAAAATCACTTTAACCACTAATATTAAATCATTGTTCCGTTACTTATTTAAAAACACATACATTATCTCTCATTTTAGTTACACATTATATCATTTGAACGACTTCTCGCATGTTTTTAGCAATATATGCCGTAAATGTAATGATTGTAATTATGGGTTAGTTTTATTTGAAGGACAACGTATTGTTTGAATAATATTATATCATACAGAACAATAAAACAATTTTAACACAATATTTTCAAATTGACTTAAAATCAATAATTTCATCTACAAATTCATATAATTCACATCTCGTTAAATTCTTGATATTATATACATCAAAATGATAATTACATTGTAGAGACATTAAATTAATTCTTTTTACCTAAATTGAAACATATTTTATCTAATAATTCTCTTACATTCATTTCAACAATTTAAACAATGTAGAAAAATTTTAAAAAAGTAAATTTTACATTAACAATATTTTCTCTTGAACCATTTACTTAGGAGAAGAAAGAAAATAAAATAAAAATTAGAATTAATTATACTTATCAAACTCAAGCTTTGTAATTCAAATCAAATCATAATTCTCCAACTCATAGTCTTCATTTAATAGACATTTCAAAATCACAACCGGGTTATGTTATAGAGAAAATATAAGAAAAGAAAGTTTCAAAAAATTTAAAAAATTAAAATAAAAATAGTAAATGAACATTTAAATTTTATTATCTAATTATTTAAAATTTATATTAAAATATATCATGTCTTACAAAAAAATTGTCAAATTAAGTTATTAAATTATAAATATTTTATAAATTACTTTTGATACGTATAGAGGAAACATATTAAAATGTTACTTTATATAGATTATAATTTTACTTTATTAATAAGATAATTTTAGAGTAGCTCAATCTTTATTTTTTTAATTTATTTAAAATTTTTCTAACTTTTAGTTTACGTATTAATCGTTTTAATTATATTTTTACTTTTAATTATTGTATTATGTTATATCATAGTTTCAATCTTATGTTATATTCTAAAATATTTTCAATCAACTTTAAATAAGATAAAAATGTCATTCAATCAACTTTAAATAAAATAAAAATATCATATTTTTAACTTCACAATGTACTCGCGTCGTGTTAATTAATATAATGGTTAAAACATAGTGTACTAAAAAATATAAGAAAACTATTTATTATTCACAATTCTAAAAAAAATGTTATATAGAAAATTAATAAAGAAGTGGAAGAAGAGAAAAATATATATCTATATATGTAATAAAATATTACTTTATACACAAAATATTAAAAGAAAAAAGTTTTTTGAAAAATGAATAAATGCGCAAGATTATATATAACAAAATATTATTTTGATATAGAAAGGTTGAAAAGGTAATACAAAAGATATTTTATATGTAGAGCCAAATAATTGAGCCCATTACAAGGTTTCAGCCGTCACATTCACCAGCGCACCCATTCCTCACACGTCGCGTCATGTTAAATAATCACTCATCATACAACCCAGTGCTCTGTTCTGTGTCGCAATGAGGTCAAAATTTATTTCATAAAGTGATAATATAAAAAAAATAAAAATAATATTAAAAATGGTTGATCCAAAATAAATAAATAGAGATAAGAAAACTTAAAAACGATAAATAAAAAATAATTGAAGTTGCAATGTAGATTTTACTATTTTTTAATTATTTATTCTGTTCTTTTTCTATCAAACATTTTTATTTTATTTTCATCTCTAAATCAGACCATATATGCAGTTCTCTTCTCCCTTTTCTTTTTTTAGCAGACAGTTTATAATGGTAATAATATAAATAAAAGTATTAATAAATAAAATAATATTAAACATAAAATAATTTATTCTTACTGTTTTAAATAAAATAATCTTACAGAATTATTTATTCTATATTATTTATTTTTTATTTTTTTTAACTGACTGACAAACTTTTTTTATTCTATTTTTTTATTTTTTTCATTTTTCTCTTTTCCCTTTATTTATTTTCTTTACCAAACACACCTTAATAATAGAAAAAATATTCAAACCGAGCATAACATGATTTTTTTACTATAAAGTATATGTTAGTTTTATATTAACCATTAAAATAAAAATATATAAATATATTTTTAAAATTTTCAGCTTTATTTAAATCTCTAAAGTCAAGTATGTTCCGTTTCCTATCCCTGATTATAAATTATTATCAGCACTTAAATAAAATTTTGAGAAAAATTGTTTTTAAAAATTTAACTTCAAAAACTAATATGACAGTGTTATAGTATATTTTTATAAATTAAAGTGATGATTTAATCGTTTAAATTCAGAGGCCAGAGACGGTCGTCGTTCCAATTAGGGTCCGACACAAAGCCGACGGCAACGCCATCTGTCATGTCTTCACCCCTTCTAAACAAAATTATGGATTTGTATTCTCTAAAAAGATAACAAATCTTTTATTGTTTTTAATTATATTTTATTCCTTTAAAATTAAGCATTATTTTTTGCTTTTTAATTACAAATCTTGATTTTTAGTTTTCAAATTTGTAAAGTGCTATTAATTGAAAGTCGTGTTTTTTTTTTTAATTTTACTAAAAACTTAGATATGAGGTTAGTTCTTTAATTTTGAAGTAGTGATTCGTTTGGCCATCAATTGAAAGTAAATCATTTTTTAGGTTTGTGAAATGTTTTCTTTGTAATATCATTATTTGAAGACTCTCTCATCCTCTGCAAAACCAATATTTTCCAATTCACTCTCCATTCCACAGTTTTACACACAATAACACCAACATCCATAAAAATATTTTATTAAAATCAAATCTAGACCAGCGTATACGTATGAGACTCCTCTACCATGGTTGTTAGGATGTTGTCATGAATTAAAGTGACATTGTTTGCATAAGTGTCAACTGAAGTTTCTTGAAGCTATTTTAAATTGATAGCTTTTTTTTTACAGATATTACGAGAGAGATAGTGTAAGAGATGAGCAACATAGTTTCTCAAAGATCAAAGTCAATAGTGATGAATAATTATTGGTTAGTTGATTCTTAGAACCGTCTCCCTTTATGTGTAATAATTGAAATTTTATTCTTCTAAACAAGTTAAAAAAACTTAAATAAACTTTCAAAAAAAATTATACATTTAATTAAATTTACATGACAAACATTCTAACTTATTATCGGTTGAGATGAATTGCTATGGTCAATTATTATATTTGAGATATTATCTATTTTAAAATTTAGAGTTTTATCACAGTTTTATTTTTAAAAGTCTCAAAGAGTTTAGGGAAGAAAATATATTTAAATAGACTTTGGTCTCGACTCTTAAGTGATATGAGAATATTGAGTGTAACAGGACAAGTCTCTAAGTTGAAGACTAAAGGAACGAGGTTGCTGCACCAATGTTCCGACCTCAAGTTCGTTGAGAAAACATTGTTAGAGTCAATCACTGCATCAGAGGTATTTTCCGTTTTGAAACTCAAAGATCTGTCACGATTTTGTCTTTGGAAGACGTCTCTAAAGGTTAAGAAAAGAAAATGTATTTAAACAAACTTTGACCTCTAACTCGTAAATAATGAGAGACTATTTAACTATACAAAAAAAAAATCTCAAATGCATCATCACTTGCTCCACATAGACCTTACTAAGATAGTTTATATAAAATAATTAAAAATAATATTCCACAAAATTAATTGACTAAAATTGAAAATTCTGAATTAGAGGATAAAAAAAGTAGGATATCCAATTTGGAGGAATAAAAATATATTTAAGCATTTTATATATTTTAAGACAATCATGTAGTTCAATTAAATTATCGTCTCAAAGGCTAAATAGGACATGTTTAACATTTTATCAATAATAATGTCTAATGCCATGGAATAAAAATAATACTTCACAAAATTGAAATACTAAAAGAGATAAAAGATTATAATTGGAAAACCAAAATAAATAATATCCCAAATTTAGAAGAATAAAAAATATATTTAATCTAACTATGATATTAGTAGTATAGTTCGTTCCTATAACGTCAATTAAAAGGACAAGTTATTATCATTATCAATTAAACTATTTTATGTATTTAACCATAATATCATTTTTTTCGTTATTAACACTCAATATTGTTTATTTTGTATTTTTATGATATGTTTGGTCTAAAACAAAATTAAAGAAAGAAAGAAAAACAAAATGATTTTGTGAGTCCTTAGTGTGAAAGAAAAAAAAGAAAAAGAAAGTGTAGGTAAATAAAAAATTACTTTTAATGAAAAAAAGTAATTTATTTATTTTTTATTTCGTCAACTATATTTATTTCCTTTTCTTTCGAAGTGGGGTTGGAAAACAAAACAATTCAATTCAATCTGGCCTAGTAAATTGGATTTAGCAAAACGTTATGTTAGATCGAACTATAATAAATACAAATGAACATAAAATGTAGGTAAAAGATGACTGACATTTATTAAAGATGCCTTTTAAACCACCCTAAAGTAGCGGTCAAACCCACTGAAGATTATGACTTAGGCAATTCCAAACTAAATTTTTAATTCACTAATTTCATTTAATAAATCCAATACTTGACCGGGTCCTGTGTGTTTGGTGCAGTCCACTTTAATAAATACAATGATTTAATAAATTTCCAAACGTGAATTAGTTAGTTTCATTAGTCAGTGTTTTTCTATTTACATCGTAATTCTTCTGCTACGTAACAAGCCAGAAGTACGAAGACATTGAATTTTTTTACATGTATAGTGCCTTTCCGTGACAGTTGAATTTGGTTACCTATTTTCGTTCAATTTTTCTTTCTCAGTCTTTGAAAAAGTGATACTTGTTAATATCATTTCTATAAAGTTTTCAATTAAGGAGTGTTAAAGATACTGCTGACTAAAAAGCATGAGTATTAATTTGAGCCTTTTAATAAACTCATTCAAAACATACTTAATTTTAGATACCTACTTAGATTGAATAGACTCATGCAAGTAGAAGGTCTCCATGTTCCATGTCTCATTATTTTTCATTCCTTATTTTTGTCACAAACCTCAACAAAAGTTTAAGGTTCATTTTCTGTTTGTAATTGTCTAAAGAAAACAATGCCTAATAAAAAATACTATTATATCTTCTACACCTTAATTAATTATAGATAAAACTATTATGAAAAAAGTTAATTAAACGTGATGAAAAGGAATAACTAAACTTATTTTAACTAATTTATTGTTAGCCTATTAAAGTTAGGATAAAGTAGACCCATCTCTTGTTAGGATAAATTATTGATTCATGCTTAATTATTTTTCTAAATTATTATTTTTATTTTAATTTTCAATTTAAAAAATGAACTAATAAGATAGACAACCTGGCAGGCTGACGAACCAACTTGCTTTGCCACTCTACAATAAATAACATCATTTATATATTCATAATAAATTTAAACTTGATTAATTAAAATAACTAATAAGATATAATGATCTATAACTGGTATAAAATTCCTTAAAATATATCTATTTTAAAGAAAAAAAAACAATTATTATAAACTCAAAATCAAACATAAAAATATTAATGATTGAGCTTTAATATTGTTAGGAATCTAAGTGTGAGTCTATGTTTCACATTTTTATTAATATTGTTAGGAATCTAAGTGTGAGTCTAAGTTTTATATTAAATAAAAATGACAAAGTTAAGCAGTATATAAAAAAGAAAACCTATAAACCTATTGTCTTAAGGTTTTGGGTTAAAAGTGATGTCATTCCCTTGTATCTTTTACCCATTTCTCCTTTTTAGTTAAGCAATATATAAGAAAGAAAACCTTGTGAGATCTCATAAACCTGATGGACCGCTTGTTGTATTTATGATACCACTTATTGTGGTTGTTGGAAAAATGGACATAATCAGAAATATCTCACAAGAGAGCTAAACATACATAATTTGTTATGTATAATTTCAAAATTAAAAGAAAAATAAAAGGTATATATTTTTTTATAAGCATCATTTACTTAATTATAATGAATATGGATCATTCACACACTTATATAATAAAAAAAAAATGAAATGAGATACACATATGTTATCATATAGTAGTGATATGAAAATAAAGACAAGTACTTTAACATATAATAAAAGCACAATTTGATTTTCCTATGATTTAATTATGACATAATTTTATGATGGACTAAACCCAACAAAATAATAGGAAGTTTAATACAGAAACAATATTAATAATTAAATAATGAATGAATATAAAAGTAAAGACAAAACAATGTACAATGGAATAACATGGTAAAAGAAAAATGGTGTTTCATGTTTAATTCTTATTCCAGTTAAGTTTCAAGTTTGAATCACCACTTAGAGTTCTAAAAGTTAAAATAAGATTATAAAAATGTTACACAGATTCAAATGTGTCAAAAATCTCTCTGTTTGATATAACTGAAAAATATCATATAACTGCAAGGAATGAATATTTATAAGTTTGAGTCATTAGAAATTATAATATAATTATAAGAAAACGAAAAACGAATTAAATTCAAATAATAGCCTTGGCTAAAGATGTGAATTTGAAGGAGAGAGATTTAAATTTTAAAATTCAAATTTTCAAGTTGTTTGAACATGATAGCATTCAAAACGTTTCATTATACTAAACTCGTTTAAAACGTTTCATGATATAAAATGTTTCATTATATTTTCCTTTCCTCTTTGTTAGCAAATGCTTTCATTGACTGTTGCACCCATATGAATCTATCTGTACTTTTTTATTTAACTTATATTTGAAGGGCATGATTCCTCTTTAAATTTGAATGAGTCAAAATAAATCCTATTTTATAAACTATTATACTTATTTAAAATTTATAAATAATTAGAAATTAAAAAATAAACAATTATTTTATACATTTTATCTTATTTTATTTCAAGTCGTTCTCTTTAAATTTAATTTTTTTTTGTTTTATCATTCCTGCACTCATTGGGTAGCAACACGTGCTAAATTTCATCTTGTAACATTCCCATGTATCAATAAAAAAATGCTTAAATATGTATGCAATATAATTTTACATGCGCGTTCTACCATTAAAACAATTTTGTAAAAGTAGTATAAGAGTATACACACTACAAATAGTCAAACTACAAATATTGAAGATCAACCTTATAAACATTTCTATCAGGACACGTCTTACATGAACTCCCATGTTCATATTTCCATTTTACTTAGGTCCTCATATTCCATATCAACACATAACCGTGACATACAAGATACTTAGTTTTCCTTATATCAGTCTTGTATTATGGTATTCATAACAATATTCACTTAGTTAAACAAAGACTAAATATAGTATATGGTGATAGAAAATGCCAAAAATATCAATTTACATGACATGATTGTTTAATTGCATAATTATTTATATATTTAATACATTTGATTATTATTTGTGTCTTGGTAGTCTTGTTAACAATACATTTCCTTTTTTATTTTCCAACGAAATCAGGCAGAGGAAGGTACTAGTTTAAGAAGTTAAAAAAACGCGTTGAACCAAATTAATTAACCACAATGGCTCTTTTTCCTCCAACAGCGAAATCGCGTGTACCGTGGCGTGTGCAATAAGATCCCGAATTGTCAAACAGTTGCAACTCACAACAAACACCACGCGCATACAAACACATATATACGCGCCCACAGACAAAGAAACCCTTCATCACCTTCACTCTCAATATCTTCCTTACACAACAATCATTATTCTCCAAACACTTTCTTCACCATGGTTCGCTTCAGCAACAACGTGGTCGGACTCATCAATATCCTCACCTTCCTCCTCTCAATCCCGATCATTGTGGCCGGAGTGTGGCTGAGCAAGCAGGGCAGCACCGAGTGCGAGCGGTGGCTGGAGAAGCCGGTCATAGCGCTCGGCGTTTTCCTCATGATCATCTCACTCGCCGGCCTCATCGGCGCGTGCTGTCGCGTGTCGTGGCTCCTCTGGGTCTACCTGCTCGTGATGTTCTTGCTCATCGTTCTTCTCTTCGCCTTCACCATCTTCGCCTTCGTTGTCACCAACAAGGGCGCTGGTGAGGCCGTGTCTAACAGAGGCTATAAGGAGTATAGGCTCGGGGATTACTCCAATTGGTTGCAGAAGAGGGTCAACAACGCTAAGACGTGGAACAGGATCAAGAGTTGCTTGCAGTCTGGGAAAGTCTGCACTGAATTCCAGACCAAGTTCCTAAACGACACCGTTAATGAGTTCTACAACGAGAACCTCAGTGCGCTTCAGGTTTCTTTCTCATCTTCTCAATTTTCTTTTCTTTTCCCTGATCCCTTTTCTGGGCTGTTGACAAAATTTGAGCTTGTTCGTTTAAGATCTGGTTTTTGATCAAGATCCTGTTTTTCAGTTGGGACTGCTTCACAAGGAAAAAAAGTTAATTCATAATTGTTTTGGTGTTTTATTTTTCTTTCATTTTGTTTGGTGGGGGAATTGGGGTTTTACTACCTCCTTAAAAAGTGAATATAAGTTACAGACCAAAATTTATTTCTCATTCATTAATTAGTCATAAAAAAAATAAGTAAGAAATTGTCCTAATTTGTATCTTGAAAAATTTGCTGTCCTTTAATTAGATAATTTTCTTTTGGTTGAAGTGTATCTGATGGTAATTCTCAGAGTTTCGCTTTCTTGTATAATCTTGATTCTCATTAAACAACGACACTAAAAAATAAAGAACTGTATGTAGCTTTTGCTTCTTGAAATCTGGTTGTCTTTATGAGACCACATACTTTTGGTTTAATTTGTCTTTTTACTTGAAACTTAAACACTGCTCTTATCATGGTATGTGTGCCCTTTGGCCCACTTCCTTTAAGTTTCTTTTTTCTTGTCTCCTTACTCTCTCTAACGGGAGTTTCAATTTGAGTAGTTTTCTGGAAAAAGTGAACTTTCGTCAGATCAATTTTGTAAGATAATGTGTATTTTATAGTCGTAGTCTCGTAGAGTAGTCAAGGTTGGTATCTTTTTGAAAGGGGGCCTTTTTAACTGGGATTGGCCTCCGTCTGAAAAGGCTGTGTTCTTTTGCTTTATTTTCTAATTCCCAATGTACACTTTTTGGCATTCCTGTGTGTCATTTTTAAATGGGAACTGATGGATGCTGGTACTGCTACCTACAGAGCTAAAAGTTGTTCGCTTTTTACTTCTAATTTCTCTTGATCCTGCATGATTTTACGTGCACTTTTCTTGCCAATAAGGAATCTTTGGTTCCTTGTAGCATCAGCGTGTGAACTCCTCAAGAGAAAGAGATCCACCATTGGATCTAAACATTGGGATCCACTTACTGGGTCAAATTTTTCTTAAAGCAAGAGAAAGAGAATATGAGTCTTCAAAGACATAAGAATTTTCCTACATGGGATATTCTTACATGCTACTATAGACACATACAGTTATAAAGTGAACATGATTTATTTGTTTAAATTGGTTGCTTGAACGAGTGCAAGTTGTTGTTTGTGATGTTCTCATTGAATTTCTTTGTGTGACACACCAACAAGCACTGATGCTTATGCTTTAATGTTTTGTGCAGTCTGGGTGTTGTAAGCCTCCAGATGAGTGCAATTTTACCTATGAGAATCCAACTACATGGACAAAGACCGCAAATGCTACTGTGAACAACCCTGACTGTAGTTCTTGGAATAACGACAAGAACACTCTGTGCTTCAATTGCCAATCATGCAAGGCCGGCTTACTGCAAAACCTGAAGACTGATTGGAAGAAGGTGGCCATTGTTAACATCATAGTCCTGGTCTTCCTCATTATTGTCTACTCCATAGGCTGTTGTGCTTTCAGGAATAACAGGGAGGAGAATTGGAAGAGATATTAATTAGCCTCATTTCATTATTTACTATTCTATTACCCTGTTCATGAATTTGCTAGGCGATCTGGTTTACATGCTAGATTTTTTATTTTATTTTTTTTCTAGTGAGCTTTATCTGTGTTGGATTGTACTATTTTAAGCTCAGACTGTTGTGTAAATTCTTAGTTTTTTTCATGACATTTCCTAGTAACATCTGTACGTAGATATTACTTTCGGACACTGCATTTCCTCTGCTCCAACATCTCATTATATAAATGTTCACCCTCTACATTATTGATGGTTTATAGTCGTTTTTATTTAATTTAATTATTTCTAATCCCTTTAATTTATGCTTTATGCGAATTTTAATTTTCAACTTTTTTATTTAATCCATTTTTCTACATTTTAAATGGCATATTGGAATCCCTTATTCGTATAATCTTTTACTTATTTTTTTTTTATAAATTAAATTGGTTAAATTTCACAACTTATGATTTTCAATATGTAATCTTTAACTTGAAGTAAATAAAAAGAAAATCGAAATGGGTCTATCTAATTCATCCAAGTGAAAATTGTTTTGTTGATTATTGTGATTAATGCCCTATCATATAATAAAAGCCAAATTATACTTCTTTATATTACTTCTATGATTTTGATCATTGGTCTTTTAAGAAATATTTAGGTCTTTTAAATGTAAATTAATTTGATTCTTCATTTTGGAGCATCATTTTGAACTTTTTTTTGCTAAGATGGGAGACTTATGTCATTAGTTTCACTTAAATAAAAGCTACAAAACTTAATTAATTGCCGAATAAAAGTTATAAAAAACATGGTGAAAATTAATTAATAAAATTTTATGATTGCTATGCTTTTAAAACTTTAATCATACGATTTAAATATAATAAATGTGTTTCTATAAGGAATTTGATATGAAGGTACATATAAAAAAATTGCTGCCATGGTTTTTTTTTTTCGCCATAGCAATAGGCCTGTATCTTTTGTAGGGCAGGAAACGAGTTGAGTTGAACAATAATCTGTTCAATTTCTCAAGAATTGGCTCAGTCTAGTCAAGTTAGCCAGTAGTTTGATTCAGCTCATTACTTGCACGAGATTTGAAATTATAATTATTTTAGTGCTTTATGAAAAGTAAAACTAATACAGATTAATTATACAAATTTAATAATGTTAGTTTTATTATTTAATATATATTGAGTTGGCTCATATATTTTAATCTTAATCTTTTGTTTAATTCACACGATTCTTATTTTTGTGAAAGTTGGTCAGTTATTACAATTTTTTTAGCTATTGATTAAATAGAATATATAAATTTTAAACTATTTTTTGAGTTTAATTTTTATATTTGGATTGTTCAAAAAAGATTTTATAGCTTCTTTAATATCATATATTTTGATTAAATAACAATATTTTATATTAAAATTTACAAGTTTTTATTCTTTATTAAGAAAATAGTTTTTATTTCAATTATGTTTTGAGTTACTTTTCTTTAATTTTTCTATAAGAAATTAATCCATTTAACAATAATAATAATAATATTAATCCATTTAACAAAATAACATAAAATACAAATTCTTTACACTCTTTCTAGCTTTGGACTTGGGCCATCCTCCTTTTTTGGACTGGGCTCAGGGGCGTCCTGAGCAACAGACCCGTATTTCAAAAGTCGTAAAAATTAGGCAAATGCTTCCTACACCATACCAAATTGGACCTCCATTATATTATTTTTTAAAATTCCAAAACTGTCCCTGACATTTGTATTTGAACACGTGCAATGTATGGAAAAGAATATTCATGATGGCTTTCGTGCAATCCATAAAGGAGGGTGTTTGTGGTAACTGAAAGTGATTCGTGGAGCGTGGTCACTAATCCAAAAAGTAGAAAAAAGAAATAAAAACTCAATGTAGGACATGAACTTTTATCAGAATCCATGACCATCATCACCAAAAACCACCACGAACCAAATGAAATTCATCAACCATACGTATACATACAAAATCTCCACCAACGAAACCTCCTTAGATAGCAAAGCATCACTGTTTTTCTTTGCAATTGTTTGTTTGTATCATGTCACTTGCTATTCATTGTGTAGGAAAGAAGACCTTGAACAAGTCAATAAAAAAAAAAGACCTTGAACAAATTGCCCTAATAATTAATATGGGGTTCTTTCATCATTCCCTCAAGTGGTGGATTCAGTGAACATGTTCTGCTGTTCACATATATATTTGGTGGTTGTCATCCAAATTAGAAGGGGTTCTGATATATCCTGCCACAGATTTTTACCCTTTTTCACTTACATATTGTCATTGCTGTGAAACAAATTAAAGTATAGACACTCCACATTCTTAAATAGGCACTCCACATGCTTAAATTCTGAAACGCATGTTATAGCTCACAACCATAGTAATCAAATGTTGAACTCGTAAAGGAAGAATATATAAATACCTAAGAACATGGTGCAGGTCACAAAATGGTACAATGAATGAAGTATTTGCCTAAAAATTATGCCGAAAGCAACATATCCGTATCTTTAGTGTCAAAAGTAAACGAAGTCTCGTTGCAGTTAAGAGACAAATTCCTCAAAGGTTTATATAACATTCACCTTGAGTTTGTGAAAATGTTAAAGAATAAGCTTGCAAACACAGATTTGGCAGAACAATTCAACAATTCTATAAAAAAATTCAAAACAATACAATAAAATCGAAAAAATTATGATGAAAAGGAGAAAAAGAATTATTAAACCTAATTTTAATTATTTTTTGTGTGGTTGAAGGTGTGTGATGGTGGTGAAATGGTGTCATTCTCAGTTTTGATGCAAGTGTTGAAATAGAATTACTGATGGCTGAACTCAATGGGGATCTTGTTTGTGGATAAGGAAATCTTTTTGAGAGATTATTTCCACACAGTAATGAGTGAAATGCCATTAGTTTTTGGTGGTCCATTATGCATTTTCCTCACGTGACGTCAACCATATATAACATTATTCAAGTTCCTTTCCCTTCTTTGTCCATTACATACAAATACAATAATTTTTCTCTACCGATACAATAATGCTTTTAACCCTTTTGCATCTCATTTCCCTATTGGTCTCTTTCAATTAAATTAGTGGTACCTATGTGATGCAAAAACAGCTCAAAGACATGGTGTGTTTGAATAGTAATGCGAATTTTTTTTTCCATTCACATGAAATTAGTTGTGCATAAAAATATTAATATTCGAATAAACAATTTATTAAAGAAAACCAGCGTTGCTCAATTCTAAATTTCATTTACTATCCACCACATGTAATTTCAAATTTAAATGTTTTTGCTCTTTGTACAAATTTTTTTCATAATAACTTCTAACAAGAAAAAAAGTAAAACAAACCTTTTCAACACGTTAAAATAAAAGTTAATTTGTAGAAGTTTTGCTGTACGATTTTTTTAAAATTATTTTTATCTTACGTACAAATTAAATTTATCTCATAAAATTTTATTTTATATTTCTATAAAAAAAATGTAATGAAGTTTCTCCAAAAACAAATCAAGCACTCAGTCTCACTTTTTTTAGAAAGAAAATGTAAGGGAAATTTTAAATCTCGTAATTTTAAAAGTATGTATGTCACTCTAAGAAAAAAAAAAAATGGTTTCCAAACACACACAAAAGATGCACAAAGTTAGAGAAACAGATTAATTGTTATTAGGACACTGATTGAGAAAACAACATCCATTAAAATTTGTTATATTATAAAAAGACTCAACATAAAATGAAAACTTAATTTAGCTCCAAAATAAATGGAAAATACTTTAGAACAGCCTCTCACTACATTACTTTCTTATATGAATAAAGAAATACCACGTTAGTTATTATAATTTTTAGTTTTCTTTTACATCTTTTTCTTTTTTTGATTCCGGTGTCCATATCTTCACCCTAGTGGAAAATGATTTATAGGTACTTATATAATTTTTAACTTCAGGATATATTATCTTAGAGTGTTTCTAATGCATGTGTTTGTATGGATTATTTAAATTAACATTGTTTACAATTTTTTTATTAAATGACGTGCATTGTATTACTGCAATGAAATGTTTATTAATCAATAATGTTTATCACCTAATTTTTCCTCATAAATTTAACAACTTCGTTTTTCTTTTTACCAATTTTCTTTGACCTACTATGTAATCCCTACTCCCTTTTTCTCACTTTTCTTTTCTTTTCTCTCTTTTAGTCTCTCTTAAACTGTCCTTTCTTTAGCTTTCTTTTTTCATATTTCATTTATTTCAAAAATTTAATTACAATCAAAGAGTATTTCTATTTTATAAAATTTTATAAAGTAAGTTTGTATTTAGTTTAATTTATTTTTTTTTTAGTTTTGGTTATCAATCTTTTAAGAACCAGTTGAGAAAAAATAAATCTCTCAACTTATTTTATCATATACTGAATTTTGATTATGTTTGAATAATTTATTCTAGATTTCTATATTTTAAAGTTACATAACTATTTGACATTATAATTGTCTTAATATTGAACTTTTCAGGTTAGGAAAATTAGTTTTAACTTTTCAATAGTATCCTAGGCTGAGTTTAAATGCGAAGGGGCATGCAAATTTCAATTTCTTTTGCAGGGATGTTATTTGATGAAATTGTTTGATTATATGCTGTGTGAATTTATAAAAATATTGAATTTGATTGTTTGATAATTAACTGTTGTTTTGATGTTGTAAAGATTCTTGTACGTTAATGGAATGATAGTTTGGTATTTCTGATTCATTCGTATTGGTATTGACGAGAATGATGGAATGTAAATGAAATTGATATCATACATTTAAGATAATGTAGAGTTGTTATGGGATTGTACATTAAGTATGTAAAGCTTATACAAAGATATGTAGACTAAAATATCAAGTGGTGAGAAGTTCATACACATTGGGACTACTGATGGCGCTCAGTATTGGATGTTTAAACTTATTTTGTGTTATGGTAAATAGAGAGGGTGTTAGTCTTTGGTAAGGGCATATTTAATGGGTCCATGTGTGGCCTATACCTGTGATGTGATCCATGTGTGACCTATACGTGTGGTGTGGTCCATGTGTGACATATATGTGTGATGTGGTCCATGAGTGACCTATATGTGTGATGTGGTTCATGTAAGATCTTTATATATGATGTTTAATATGAATACTTGAAATGAAAAATGAAAATTTAGTAGTTAATATATGAATTTTACGGGCTTATCTTTATATGTGAATTTTAAATATTATTTTTTCATTTCACTCATACCTTACATATTGAAATCTTCTTTTTACTGACTTATCATTGCTTTTCTTATTGTGTAGTGAATTGCGATGATTGTATTATATACATGAACATATACATATGTTTATAAATGTTTATATGATTTTATTTTATTTTAGGTTTCATTCTTAGACAATTATATTTATATAAATATCTTATATGTATATAAGAAATATTTAGAAATATTATGTACCTTGTATTGACCATTTGTTAAATTTACTATACTGTCATAAAAAAAAATACATAAAATTGATGATAATTTGATTTTTTCATAAAGCAAAATTACATAATTGATATTAATTTTATTCTAGAAGCCTTATATCCATTGTCTCTTGAATAACTATAAGATATGTATTTTATATATATTTTAAGGCGTTACATACTAATTATATTCATAATATTATGGTTGTGATAGATCACTAAATATTTATTTTAATATTAATAGTGAATAACTTTTTAATGTACAGTTTTTAGACTTATATAATCATATAATTAGAATGTTTAGACAGAGTATAGTATTATTAGTTAATTCATAATGCTCACAAGTTTGGCTAACTCAAATAAAAAAAATATGTAATATAATTTGAAATAGATATTTTATCTTCTTTAAAATATTTAAAAAATACTAAAAAATAAATATAGTAATTCAAATGAGTTATATTGTATCCTCACTCGAAATAAGTAGTAATTCAAGAATGATTTATATGATATAATTACTAAAAATTGAATGACAACTATTTGAAAATAAATTATATTATACAAATACTGGAAAATGAGTGTGCAATTACTTGAAAATGAACAATAACTCAAAAATTTGTTACATGTTATAACTAGTTAAAGCTGAGTACAAACTATTAAATAGTGAACATTAACATATGATATAATCACTATAAAAAGAATTATATAATATAACCACACTCGAAAATGAGTGACAACTATTTAGTATTAAATTATAATTAAAGATAAATTAAAGATAAGTTATTTGATAGAATCACTTAAAACTTAGTATAACTAAAAAGTAAACTTTATGATATAATCACACAAAATCAAATTATATAATATAATCATTAAAAAAGAGGCAAATAATGCAATCACTTAAAAAATAATGATAATTATTTGAAAATTAATTATATGATTTAACAACTATTACACAATTATTTGAGAATGAATTATATAATGCAACTATTAAATAATAAATTGATACAACTACTAAACAATGAGTTATAATTCAAAATCATTTATACAAAAATTATGTTCGGTGCTATATCTTAAAAAAGGCATGAGCAAATAGTTATGCACAATCAATCAAAGTCGTTCTTAAAAGGTTACTTGAGTTGCACAAATTTTATTAAAAATATTTTAAAAACTTAATTTTTCAATAAATTTTTATCTATCAAAGGAAAAAAAATAAAGATAAGTTTTTCCTTATTCCAAAATACTCACAAGTGTTCAACTAAGTATATTATCTATGTCTGGATTTGTTTCTTCTCTAATTGTTCAAGATTTTTACTGAGATTGTAATATTTGTGAGGCCTATTAGTTCCACATATCTACAGGCTCGAACAAAAAAACTTGTTAAGTCGGGTGATTATAAACTCTAAGTTTTCTAACAATTTATATCTGAGAATTTCTTTTAATTTATAAAAAATCATTCGTCCTCGTAAAAAAAAAAATGAATTTATAAAAAACTATCCAAAACATTTTACCTAGATTATGGGTTTGAAGTAATTGTCTACATGTGTATTATGAATTATAAAGTAGTTTTTATTACCATATAAACCATTAATTATATAAAAAAATTAAATTCAATCATTCAGTTATGCTTTTATTTATTTCAAATAATACCAATGATAACAATTTTTTTATGAGATAGTTACTAATATCTTTTATTGTATAAAATAGAACTCGTACAACTTCTTTTACATATATATATATATATATATATATATATATATATATATATATATATATAGTCACTTTCATAAAAGAAAAATACAATTCATATTCACTCTAGTACACATTTGTAACGTTTTTTATTTTATTATTTTCTTATTAAGTTTAGCTTACAAAAGTCATTTTCATATGAACAACATAATCCATGACTTAGCAGCTCAAAAGTTGAATCTCAATAAATGCTCATACAAAAACGCACAAATGACAAATAACCTGTTATTCTTGTGTTAGTATTTAATTTTATTCCTGCATTCCTGTTGTCATGAACTGTTATTAATTTCAGAATTTGGAATGAAATTTCATACCAATTGACCATTTTTATTTTTCCTTCCCCCTCTAATTAAGATGACTCTCTCTTCTCATTCTCTGTAGTAATCTCGGGAAATTAATAAATTTTAATTAATAATAATATGTGCGTCAAAAAAATATTTCTTATATATATTTGAGGAACTTAAATATATTAAATGTGTTATCATTTTCATTTTAAAGATAATCTTTTAGACAGAAACTCTACGGGCTAGATTTGTGAAACTTTAAGAAAAAATAATATGAGCTTTTTGTAATTTTTCCCTGCATAATTTTATTTTATTTGCTTATGTAAGGTATTTATTTAAATTTTAAAAAAGAAATATTGTAATATAATATACATTCTCTTATATTTTACAGGCAGGTGCCCACACAAATATAATATTTATTTCTTCTCTTTTCTTTCTATTATTTTATTTCTTCCTCCTTAACATTGTTCCTACACATCAAAATGAGATGCACAAATGAAATGTATATTTCCCTAAATGAGGGTGGATGCATTGGTACTACATAGAAATTGTCTAAATATCAAGTGTCAAATGTCATTATTGTTGCTTTTTTAATGTACCACAACTAGCTTTTAAGGACAAAAGACAAAATGATTGTCATAAACAATAAATTTTATCTTCAAATATTTAATATGTTAATATGGTTTGGATTTAAGTTTCAAATTATTAATTATACTAAAATAATTAAATATCAAACAAATCATTGTTCCTTGAAGATTGAGTTGGTGTTTCTCTATTCTTGAAAAATCAGTGAATGTGGAATTTATTTTCAATTTTTTCTATTCTAAATAAATATCTTATATTTTTATTTATTTTTATATGATAAAAACTCGACCGAAAATATTTAAATTTATAAAATAGTTAAAATTTAATTAAATTTTGTATATAATATAATACAATATAATAAGGAAATATACTTATCACAAACTCTTATTTAACTTCAAAGCACCAGATTGGATTGTTGAGTTTTTATAAGAAAAAAATGTCAAAAACACTTATTATCAACAAATCACGAACAAATTATATAAAAAATTAAGATGTTACATGTAATTTAAAATCTAAAAATTATTTTATGATTTTTTTTCTTATATATTTTTTTTCTTATTTAATATTAATTTCATATTTAAAATTCTAATAATTTCTGTCATAATATAATTAATTTTTTTTTTTACAAAACTTGAAGAATGCTATATTTATAACTTTTCTACATTATAAACATAAATGATGGTTTATTTATTTGAGAAAAAGTAAAAATTAACTAACTAATTTTTATTTAAAATTGGAAATATTGATGAATTTGGTTTTAAATACTAAAGCTGCAATTATTTTCAAATGGAAATAAATAATTAATTTTTTTAATAAAAAATGAAATTATGATGACAAATAATTTATGGGTTTTGAAATGTAAGTCTAACTAAAATATCAAAATTTATAATAAGGTTTAATATAAGTTTTTTATTAAAAAATAAGAATAAAAATGTATATTTTTTCCCTCCCTTTAGTCAAGATTTTCTCATTCTCAATCTATTCATATTATCTCTTATGAAAATATTGGGAATCTTAGTAAAGTTTTAATTAATAATAAATAACACCTAAAAATTATTTATTACATTGTAATATATTGCATTTGTTTTATTATTTTTATTTTAAAAACCTTTTTAAAACAGTAAGTCAAAGAATTTGTGAAATGTGAAGAAAAATTAACAGACTTTTTTTTAATAATCATATTATTATATACATGTATATAAAACATTATCAGCTGTTAATAATTAATTTTGTTAAAGAATTTTACAGACCAGTTTAAAGATATCTGACCAGGTTGTTTTAATAGAAGTTTTATCATATTAAAATACAGTAAATTCTTCACCTCAATTAACTAATTAAAAAGATATATATATATATATATATATATATATATATATATATATATATATATATATATAAAGAAAGAAAGAAAATGATATATTAGTCATTTTAATCATTATTTTTACTTTTTTTTATTCTTCTATTATTTCCACCTTGTCATAATTGATAGACCAAACTTGAAATGTATTTATCCTTGAAGGAGGCTAGATACATTAGTCTGACAGAACTTGTCTCAAGTGTCATTTCTGGTTATTTTAGCAATTTTTAAATGAGTTACAATCATGATTTAATGTAATTTAAATTTGAAACTACTAATTAAATTAAAATATTTTTATATAATCTATTTATGTATGGGGTATACACGTGATTATTAAATGAGTTACAATCATGATTTCATATTTAGAATTTAAATTTGAAACTACTAATTAAATTAAAATATTTTTATATTCATCTATTTATGTATGGGGTATACATGTGATTATTATGAACTGATTTTCATCTGTCATTAGCTCATATACTATTTTTCTTTATTTCTTTATTACTTTATCATAGTATATTCAATTATCACACTTATATACGTGTTTTTATTTTTAATTTTCTCTTCATTTCCTTATGAATTACTCTTTCTATCCCTCAATGTAAGATAACGAGAACTAATTGATGCCTATTAAGAAAGTTGATTAATTTAGTGAATAATAATATTAAAAATATCTCTAATAGTAACTTTTTAAAATTATCTTTAAATAATTAATGTATAGAGAAAAATAAAAAAAAATTTAGAGTTTTGATAACATAATAAAACGGATGATAAAAATAATTATAATAATAATAACGGTTCTTCTGAGAACGTGTAATAGTACTTATTGTGATGAAAATTAGGATAAATATTAATTTAAAAATAATAATTATGAAAGTATTAGAAGGATTATAATATTATAAAAACAATGAGGGAAGTAATAATTATTAATTTTATTATTATGATAATAAAAATGATAATGTTATTATGACAATAGTAATGAGCATAATTATAATTATGATTATGTGTATGATAATAATAATAATAATAATAATAATAATAATAATAATAATAATAATATATTGAAAGTGATTATCTTACATTAATAGTAAGAGTAGTAATAAAATTAATAATAAAAAAGTGTTGGTGGTATTACTTAATGTGAAGATAAAGAGAATGGTAAAAAAAGAAGAATAAAGAAAACAAATGATAAAAAGTTAGTATACTTGTTCATAAAATATATATAAAGTCAAGGAAACTATCTCATCAGTGCATTAGGCTTAATTTTTAAAACTAAATCCATCCTTTTAATAATCTTCTTAAAAGAAAATGAGACACTTTATTACATTTATGAGTTTAGATATTTTTTTAATAGATTAACCAAAACAATTGAATAATTTGGTGATATAATTAATAACGTATAAGAAAATCATAAAACATTAAATAATAAGGATTTTTTTTTTAAAAAAAAGCGTTATAGTTACCTTGAGAGTATCACTTAGAGTAAATGTGAAGCAATATATTTTTTATTTTTTTTTACCGTGCTTATCTTCTTATTGTCGAATTTTTATTTTACCATTCCTTTAATAAACAGGTTTTGATTTCAGTAAAATTCTGATGTACCAGTGGGAATCTTAATAAATTTTAATCAATAATAAAGAGTGGACTAGAGGTTATTTGTTATATTAATTTTTTTTTGTCATTTTAAAAATTTTATTTAATTAGTAAATCAAAGGATTTGTGGAACTTCAAACAAACTTAACACGAGCTTGTGTAATTTTCTCAGCACAATTCTATTTTTATTTAATCGTGTGACTTATTTAAATTTTCAAACTAAATAAGTTATTTAAGATTAATTAATAACCTCTTATCTTTATATATAATATAAAATATATATACATTATTTATTATTAGTGAAAGCCTGTTTTATCGTGCGTTTTTGTTTTATTTTTAAATTAAAAATAACTTGATATTTTAATAAAAATTTATAAAAAATAAAAAACATTTCTTTAAAAGTAAAATGGAGCGATTAAAAATTATAATATCAAATATTACAAAATAAAATTTAATGAAGCAGTTTAGAAAAAAAATAATAATAGTAATTGTATGTCTGTATTTTCAGTGTAAAAGAAATAGTTATTATAAAGAGTTGTTTTGTTAAAAAGAGAAGGTACACTTGTGAGAAAATCTTATTATATATTGGTATAAGTATTTATTATTATTTTTTTCACTTTCACCTGAAATAAGGGTATATATACTTTACATTTTCTCGTGTATCTTCACAAAATAAAGATAATTGTTATTTTTGAGTTAAATAAAATTACTATCAACGACAATTTTTTATTTAAACCATTAAAATACTTATGTATAACATTTAAATTTAAAATGATTTATTAAAAATTTAAATATAAGTTAAAAGTCCCACATTCAACAAAAATAAAAAAATTGAGTGACATATAATCATTCTTTTTCCTCTTTTTGAAGATAAGTTGAGTGATATATAAAAAAATAAATAAAAAAACACATAATCATTCTTTTTCCTCTTTTTGAAGATAAGTTGATTAAGATGATTGAAGAAAGAAGATACAATTTGACTAACAAGTTAAATTTCGAAACATAAAAAATAACTGTCTCACCATTTTTTTAATAATAATAAAATGACATAATATTTAGACAAAAATAAAAAATATTTTAATATTTCTAGGACAAAATGTATTGAATTTTTTTAATAACAACTGAATTCAAAATAATAATTTATAAAATATTTAAATCTTAAACAAACCTTTATATTTTAAATAAGTAGTATACAATTCTTTAGGGTGTTTCTCTTTCGAAGTATCATTTGGAGTGGAAGTGTCAAAGCTTTTACTCACGTCTCAGTCATTATTTATTCATGCGTTTATTTTCACGGGATTTTTATTCATTCTCAGTATTGAATGATTTTCTTTAGAGAATATTAATAAAATTAAATCATAATAGAAATATATGCTATATTATTAATATCTTAAATTTATTATATTATCTTTCATGTTAAAAAAATCTTCAAATACTAAGTCAGAAGATTTGTGAAACTTCAAACAAATTTAACGCGATTTTACGTAACCTTTTATTGAACAAATATTTGATTTACTTATATATAGAATACTTATTTAAATTTTCAAATAAATACACGGTTTACAATATAAAGAAAATAAAATACAACACGAGGATAACTTTCTACGAAAATAAAATGAAAAGCAAAACACTCCTAATTTCCCTAGCAAAATCGGACGGATGATGGCATTATTTGGTAAGAGAAATAGATGGAAAGAAACCAAAATTAGTTCTTATTTTCTCCTAAGACATATCATCATACTTTTACACAATTACCATTAACCAGGGCCATGAACTGAATTTATTTTCACATTCTTCGTTGGAAATTTTGGTGAAAGAAATGAGGCGAAGTTTGTTTAAGCAACCAGTTGTTCATGTTTCCGTTTCTTCAATTCTGAAATGATCAAAATTTCACCAAAACTTCTTTTGATTTAGCCATCATGGCTACTACACCTTGCTATCTGCCTCTGTTACATGTTCAGATTTATCTGATAGAAGGGGTTGTTCCAAGTCTATTCTACTACTTATCTCATCGTCTTGCAAGTTTGATTGCGGTGCCTCTTGTTTAATCTCAGCAAACTCTTTGGCTTTACCCCAAAGTACAATATATAAACCAGCAATAACTCCAACAGCCCCAATCAAACTGAAAAATGAACCAAGCATATGATCAAGCCATGCATATATACAACACTATTTGAGCTAATTTCTTCGTGAACAAGAAAAGCAATAGTGTAATACCTTCCAACGTATAGTTCTTCTTGCAAGAATGTTGCACTTATGAAAGCAGTGATGACTGTTGCTAAAGGGTTGAACATTGCACAGTATAAAGGACCTCTTTCTGAGATGCACCAGGATTGAATAAAGAAGCTAACCGCTATTCCGATTCCCTATTCCATAGAATAACAATCACAATTATTATTATAATATACAGTAATAATGATGCAATTTGCCAACAAGGCAAGGCTGTGCCAGTGTTGTACTACACAACAAATAATTACTAATTCAACTGTTACTGGTTGGACTGGAACTTACTGCGTATAAAGAACATGAAATCTGCAAAGGTGAATGCAAAACCCACGCTTCAAGATTCGGCTCTGAGAGTAGTGCAAACAGAGCAGACTGTACTGTTGAAAAGAGGCACATCCAAAAGGTTGATAATAAATGGTCTGGACAGGACGAAGCGATAGGTACCTGTTTGTTAGTTGAAGTTTTGTCAGATCTCCACTGATGGAGAAACGAATCATCCTAGAATATTCTGCTTTTTAAGGAAAATGTTAAACTTGTACTATGTTTGTTGGAGACAATTATTTGGTCGCTCACTTATATTTTGTTGAGAATTTTTGTATTTCATATAACTAGTTATCTTCGGCATATTAAATACATGTAATTTGAGATTAATCTGAATTATAAACCTGTATGTCAATTTCAGACGATGTAACATTTTCTAAGGGTTTATACGATGAAAAGTTAGAAATGGAATACATAATATGATGAAAAATAATCACAAAATAAGAAAAGCATAGATCTATAAGAATATATCGGTTTCTATTTACCTGCAGGATCATCCAACAAGACCAGAAAACACTGCTTGCTAAAAGCAAGAGACAACCCAGCAGCCAATCGTCACCTTCAGTGCCAGTGAGATGTATAGAAGGAAGGAACTCCGTGTGTAACAGTTTATGTCCTTTGACCAATGCCATGGTTAAGGCTCCAGTAACACAACAAACTGTCCCTAATATCTTCGCCATGCTTCTCAAGCTTCGTAGTTCAATTTTCTCAAATCTGACTCATTCATTTTAACAAAACACGTATCAGCAAAACAATATATGATTTTTCGTCTTCTATATTGTTAATCATTTATATTGTACTTTAGTTTAAGAAATTCTGATTTAAATTTCTCTTTTTTTTTTTTTTTGTCTGTAATGTATAGTTATAGAGTTAATGTATATTCTTAGAGCCAATACCCCGCAATTGCTGCAATTACAAACGTCAACGCAGGTATCAGATTACTCATTGCCGTAGCTGCAGTAGAAGACGAATAAAATAAACCTCTGAAATATGCATTCTGATTCGCTGTGACTCTGCAAGGGAAAAAAAAAAAACTTGGGGTTAGTCTTGTAAGTTGCAATCTTTTTTTTGTTATAAAAACCATAGCACGTTACAAGTGGTTTTGGAAAACTGTACCCAACAAGAGCCGTCACGAACATCAAAAAGAAGCTCCTGAATCCCGTAGAACTTTTTACTGATTGTCTCCTGTTATGAAAAGCAAGCATGTATATGAGTTAGTGAAAAAGGATGGAGTAACCTAAAGAGAGGAAGAGGTGGTTTAACAAGTACCTCTTAGGAGAGAAAAACATAGGGGCCAAAGACAAAGTGGCTATGCCCTGCCTGTACACTACAAACACTGTTGTACTCAACCCATCTAACAGGGCTGCTCTTGTGAAGATGGCAAGTGCTGCATAATGAACTTGCAGACCTACCATAACAATCAGAGGAAGATGACTCGCTAGACCACCCATTTTTTTCTGAGATGGAATCAAAAGTTGAAATGTTTTGAGACCTTCTATTACATATATGGAGAGGAGGGGGACGGATCTATTTATATCAACACAACTTCAATTTGTGCACCACTTCTCTATAATTTTATCATTATTAAAACAGAAATACAAAAGGAAAACGTGAAATGGATTTAATAATGTGGCAAGTTATTTTTCATCTCTATAAATATCTTTTTGGAACAACTCAGGCATGGTAAGAAATTAACTAAATTTTTATTTTTTATTTACTACCTTAAAAGAAAATATTTATTAAAATAAGATATAAAAAAGGAATTTAAGAATAACTGTTCAAAGAATTAATAAGTTTATTGAACCGAAGATAATCACACGTGACAGATAGAATAATTCTGTTAATCCAGTAGATTAGTGTAATATGTGGCCCAAAAAATATAAATGTAACTATTCTTTTACATCAGTGATAATCACGATAAAATTTACACTATTTAGGTAACTTTTTACCAAAAAGTTCATCCTGAAGACTTATTGATGATTTGAAATCAATTTCTACCATACATACCATATCTCAATAAAGACAAACGTGGAAATATTACTATTTCAAATACTACCATAAAAAAACACTGAAAAAAAACGGAACGACTTTTAGCCACTATCACACAAAAAAAAAAATATTAAGAAAAAATAGAAGTAGACAAATAGACAAATTAATGAAGAGGGACACATCCACGTTCATGAATGAATAGGTACCAAAGATAAGGTTAGGATACGCGGAGATTGGGGATCATTGAAAGATGAATACACCTACACACCTTTAAAGGAAAATAAAAAAAGAGAAAGAAGCGAAACTTCTAGTAGGAAAGCAATAGCTGGATCCTATGTAAGATGCTGAATCGTTTATGTTTTCTTACCAAATGTAGTAGAAACAATTATGAATCTCTCAATTTTTGAATAAATAATTTCCTTAAAGAAATTAATTGATTCTTTTTTAAGTGATTTTCTAAAATAATGACTTGATCTGTACAATTTAAAGCTAAAATTGAGTTGGAAGTAGATGAAGGTGTTGTTGTTGATGGAATAATGGTGAAGTAGATCTACATGTGGGGTGGTGAAAATAATTGAACGTGTTTGAGAGGCGTACGAATAAGAATGGCGTGGCACACATAAAGGTTAGGTGAATAATGCCAATTGCCAAGTGGCACAAGAAACAGAGCTCGATGAGTCTGATTAAGAAGATAGGATGTCCACGACAGTGGTGGCCAAGTCAACATTATTGGTGGGACCACACCACTCAGACATCTCGATAGTTCATGTTAATCTTTAATTCATATGCTCCACATACACAGGTTTCATTTTTCAATTCATAATTATTTTCCCTTTCAGTATTTGTCTTTTCCTTAAGCGGTGGCAGTTTTTAGCGTACAACTCCATCAAATTCTGCCCAAGACAAATTAAATAATTACGGAAAAGGGATATACCCGGATCAGAATCAGATTAGTTTTGATGTAACATTAGTATTAATAAACAACTTTCGCCATTGGTGCTACTGTAAAAAGCCCCACAGCCAGACATAATAATGGAAGGATCTTACCATGAATATACCAGTCTAGTGCTACCTCTGTTTAGTTATAGAAAAATATTATTTACAAACTCTCATAATGACATATATAATAAAAAATTCAAATGTGAAATGTGAAAATTATATTTATCCAACTTTGGTATTGAAAATTTAAAAGTGAAAAGTGGAAACTGGAATTCTATAATGACAAAAATAGAGAAAAGAGAAAAGAGAAAGTGACAAACATGACATGAGAGAATTGAAAGAATGTAAATTATAAAAATATTAGAGCATATACATAGAATGTGAGAGAGTCCAATTCACTCGATGTTACACGTTCGTTACACATGAAATGTCAGACAGAACAGTTGTTCATTGTTCACGGGTAACTATTACAAGAACCTGCACCCAATAGGATCAACTGCGTGCACGTGCCAAAGCGACGTTGGCTTTTGGAATAGTATATATATACGCCAGGAGTACGATTAGTTCTCTACTTTCTACAGGAGTGGTAGTGGTGCATTAAATGAAGTAATAAAGTGCATTATTGCAAAAGTTTTGTTCTAGCACAACGAAATTGACTCTGACGTTAACCGGCGTTATCTCATCATTTCTTCCGGGAAACTTAGATATTATTGTCATGAGTGATTGAATTTGGTTGGCTTAATCTATCTTTCCACCATGAAATTATTAAAAACTGTTCTCCGCATTTTTTTTTTATTGCCACATGTACCTTTTTCTCTTTAACAATTATACGTGAGCACTTTTGTCTATAAATTCAAATTTCTAGTTATCACACTGCGACCAACAAAAAATAAGTATATAACATTGCGAGCATCTCATTCCAACTAAAATAATATCTGACTTGGTTGAATGGAAATAAATAAATAAATAAAATATTGTAGATCGTTTTTGTTAAATTAAAGAAAAATAAGATGAAATCTACAGTTTTTTATTTATTTATTCTATAACACAACTTCATCTCAAAAGTATGTTCATATTATTATCATCTTCATGAATAGGTCCATATTTTGTATGGAATTCATAATTGATGGCTTCCTTAACCAGCACCACCAATCCACGGTTGCCGGCTTATTATGCTTCGTCTTGTCCTCTACAAACTTGCCAAACCCCATGTGCCCATCAAATTAGGTTATGTTCGAATAAAAATTGAACTTCTTTTCCTGATTTTCAATACATATTTTTAAAATTATATGACATAAAATAAAATCTGTTGTTTTGAAGCTTTATTTGACCAAAAGTATTGTAAAATATTCTAATGCAATCTTATTTTACTTTAAATTAGTTCCCCCGATTCATGTACTTTTTGTATAAGTATTCAAATGGTGAGATAAAGACACATAACTTCACTCTTCCAATATTTGAATAACTATTTTAGATCTAAAAATTAGTTTTCTGAATGTATAATTTTTTTATTCTTAAATTTTAAATTATAAGATCTAATAATTTTTAATTTTAAGATTTCTACCATAAAACATTATCATGTTTTAATGAACTGTTTTTCTTTTAAAAAATAATCTTAAATTTAAGATTCTGAAGATGTCTTCAAAAGTAAAAGAATTGTTGAGTAGTGTCCAAACGTTTGTTTACCGTTGATTCCATTAATGAGAAAAGGAAACAGAAAATGTTATGAAAGTGGAAGACATTTTCCTAGTGTTGTTCTTATCCTTTTCTCCATGGTCCTGTCACTGTAAGATTTGTCATCCACCAGTTGTCCTTACTGAATCTAGCACAACGACTTCAAAACACAAACTCCATAGATTCATATCTTAATAAGCCATCTCAGGCTTCTAAGGACCTTCACTAACCATCACCATGGCATCATCATAACCTTCTTCTCCATTAGATTTCCCCTACCAGAGGCCACCAAACGCATCTATTGAAGCCGTTCACGACATCGTGAGAGAGGGTTTGGATTTGCTGCTTTTATGACATCATATCACTTATCTTCTCTTTAATTTTCTCTCTGTCTGTTGGTTAGAATTGGGATATTTCTTGCTTTGAAACTCATCTAACACATCATTCTTACACATAATCCCATCACAATTTAATAATTAATTAAAATAAAATTTAAAACTCTCACAACTCACTCAATTTCTTATCATCTCTTCATCAACATCTCAACCATTTACAATTATTTTTTATTTTTTTATTATTCAATTGAAAATTTAATTATTTAAAAATTATAACTGAAAATAATTATTTAAAAGTTTAATTTATAAATAATTATTTAAAAGTTTGAATTCAAATAAAATAAAAACTTTATTTTCTTTTAAATAATAAAATTGAAAATTCGTTCCTTACACAGAATTAATCGCAAAAAAAATCTTGAAATTATTTATGTGTTGTTTAAATTAACTCTTCAGTCATATCTTGAAAAATAATGAAACCTTTAATAAAAAAAATAATTTATGTATTAACATTATACATAGTATTTAAATAATTATTTATAATTGATTTTTTTATTTATTTTGAACTAAGTTTTCAGTTAAGTAATAAAAATAATTTTAAATATAGATGTAAATGGTTGAGACGTGACAAAGAAATAATCTTCTGTATACTTGAGAGAGAGAAACTAAATTTTTATTTTGAATTAAACCTTCAAAAAATAATTAAAATAATTTCAAAATATGTATATTAGTTGATATGCATTAGATTGGAGAGAATGATGGATGTGTTTAAATTTTATTTTAATTAATTATTAAATTGTGATTGGTTCTATGTTAGAATGATATCTTAGATGCAAGATTTACTTTAAAATTTGAACAATGAATTGTGTCTCATCTTTCTTATCTTAGTCATCAACTATATCACTTATTTATCACTCTTCTCTCTTTTTTCTATTCCACTTTCATTACATATATGATAAAAGGTTGTAAAAAGATGAAAATAGTGTTGCCTTGGAAAGGAAATAAAAAAAATTAAATAATTAAAAAAAAAGATATGAAATTCATTGTAATATTTCACTTAAGTTTGTTTCTCTATTTCTCCTTCGTCTTTTTTATTTATTTATACGTACTTAATTGTTACTTTTTTTTGTCAATTTATTTTTGTCCAAACTTTATCTTTTTTTCTCCACCGAACAAAATATCGATGTTTATTTTCCTCTCAGTAAATTTAGCAAGAAGAAAAGAAAAAAGTGAGAATAAAAATAGCTAATAATATTGCAATAAGTGAAAAATAAAATTAAAATGAGTACATCCTTAAAGAGTTTGAAAAAAGAAAATCTTAAGAATAGAATCGGGTCGTACGTAAAAAACGAAGCTGTCTGTGGTGGGAAGTGTGTTTGGTTGACTAAAAATTCATTTCCCAGTTGAAGTGCAGTGACAGCAAATTGTTAAGTTCTTAATCGTGTGATCCAAACAATACAACCATTCTCATCAGGCCTCGTCAGACCACGTCATCCCTCCAAGTTGTGTGCCAGACAATTCGAAATCCAATACAATTTTGTGTCTTCACCACAAAATTGTTACGTCTAAGTTTAGGCTTCATTTTTTTATAGGTGAGAAGAGAGGAATGTTTTCAAATTAAAATTAGAAAACTAGATTTTTTCTTCAATCAAATGAAAAATTTTCATGAATAAAAAAACATTGCCGTTTCTCCTCATTTTTTATATACATACTCATCATTATTTAATAGTGAACTAGCATGTGCTCTGCATTAACAATAACTCGAAAATGACATAAATGGCATGTTCTTAAAATAGCAATTGTAAAATGAAATTCAATTTTTTTTTTTAAGTTTTACATATGCTTTGTTTGTAATATATATATATATATATATATATATATATATATATATGATTTAAAGTGAAACAGAGAAAAAATAAAAAAGTAAGAATAATATATATACTTAATCTGACCATCATGTCGAGGAAGCAATTATCTGTACGGACGTAAGTTATTTACTTAATCTGACCATCTACTTTAATTTCTCCCATCCCACATTCTATTTATCATGGTTTAAGACAGAGGTGGCAAAATCAATCATCCAATTGCATTTTATAACAAGTTAAATGGACAACACTCAAAACAAACTTTCAATTTTTATTAAGGTATGAGTTATTTAAGGTATTAAATTTTACAGTGATATATTGAAAATATAAAGCTGTCTTCCAATCTCAACTGATGTTAAAAGATGATTTCAAAACTAGAGATGGATTCATAAATTGATTGAAGGGATAAAACATTTGACACATTTAAAATAAAAACTAATTTATATATACATAATAAAAAATTGTTTAGAAGAATAAACTTTTATTCAAATATTAAAGAACGATAGTGATTTATATTAAATGATTATAAGGATTGACTTATGTAATAATGAAATAATGAGAAGATAAAGATAAGAAAAAAAATATATATATATATATATATATATATATATATATATATATATATATATATAAAAAAAAATCAGTAAATGAATAAGCTAATCACATGTTTTTTAGTTTAAGAATAATAAGGTATGTATGGAACATGCATAATAAGTGATAGGAGTTAGTTTAACATATCATAATATAACAAAATATCATTTTCAATAATTCAATCTATTATATTTAAATAGGGAAGGAAATAAAATTTGTAAATGCATATAGGTGATAATCAAATGAAATATATGAAACCAAATAAACATAATTATATTTAGAAATAAAAGGAGAGATGAGATGCAGAAAAGATATTTATATTAACTCATGTAAAAGTATAAATATGAATAACTAATAAATTTTCAAAAGCGTCATTTATGTATTTTAATTGATATTGTATCCTGTAACATGTATAAAATATATGACATAACAGTTAAGGAGGTCAAATGATGATAATCATGTTTATGCAAAGATTACAAACCGTGTACAAGTACACATTTAGTAGATGTCATTGTGTTAGTAGAAGACTTAGACAATGCAAACTAATGTAGTGAATACATTTACAAGCTTAGCAGATTTAGACTTAGCTTTATGTAGATTTGATGTAAAACCATATCAATGGGACTAATATGCCATACTTTGGTATTAAAAGGCCGTATATCGATTGATAATTAACATTGATATAATGTTGAGATACATCGATGCTCTGCCACTGCAACTAATGCCCAATCCAATGATTTATTACTCACAAGATATAAACTTATCTTTAAGCGAATTTGATGTAAGTGCATATCAATGAGACTAAACTACTATATGATAGGGATCAAGATGTCATATATTGTATTATGAAAATAAAGAGAAGAACAAAGACGAACAAAAGACATGAAAAATACAGAAAAATAGAGTTGATGATAATTTGATTCTGCCATAAAGACAAAATCAAATAATTAGTTTCTTTCTAGAAGCCTTCTATCTATATCCTCTGAAATATTGATTGATAATTAACACTTATAAAATGATACATATACATCGAAGCTTTGCTACTGCTACTAATGCTCAACTCAGTGACTTATTGTTTGAATATGAAGGGATGCCAAAAAGTTGTAATATGTGCTTGTTTCTACAGAGATGCCATATTCAGAGTGCTGCAATAAAATTGTAAATGATTGTATATATAATGTGGTTATAAAGCTGAGTGACCTAGATTTACTGTTGGTTTATATATTAATACCTGCAAGTTGTAGTATGTGTTGGTTGTATATTCAGGCTAGAAAGTTGCATTATGTGGTGAGATTGATAAACTTACTCAAATAATATGAATGAGTAGTTATATATAGTCCAGAAATATGGAATTTAAGTGCAATATATGGTCAACAGGAGTGGATTCCGAGGTAACTAAAGGCAGATACAATTTACTAACATATGTAGGAATTGACTGCACAATTAAACAAAAGGTAGATGATTCAGTTGCAAAAGATAGGAAATTGTATAGAGTGGAAAAGGTAGAAGCAGAGGTGGAAAGGTGGGCTAGCTGCATGGAAGAGTCACCTGTCATAGGCAAAGGACACAAAATTGGGTAAGGGAAGAAAATTGTTTCATCTTGTGCCAGTTGAAAGAAATATTCGTTTAGGAAGTAAAATTGGGCATATTATTAACACTATTTTATATTATATAAATAAATTACTATTATATTTTTACAGATAAATTTAAAATTTAACATACGATTACAGAATATTAATAGTTTTATTTGTATGTTGTAATTACAAATATAATTATATATTAAATAAATTTCTAATTTATTGTAGTTTATAAAGTATCAATACATAATAAATATATGATGATAGCTTTGAAAAAATAACTATTTTTAATAAAATTAAAAAAAAAAACACTATAACAAAATTTTGAATTATAAAAAAATGAAAAACAAATGTGAACTTTTTAATATGATGGGCTATGTTGTCGGTAACCAATAATAATGACAGAGTAGAGCATTTTATTTGAGAGATTAAAATGTAAAATTAATATTTTAAAAAATAGAAGCAAATTAATACTAACGTCACTGGTGCCCTCATGATTTTGAGAGTAACTTTGGATAAAGCCCTGGACATGAGACAAACGTGTGAAGGTTTCTAAGGAAGGGATAAGATTTTGAAGATTAGGTGGATCTAATGGGTGTGCATTTTGACATAATAATGTTATTATTGGAATGTGAAACACTCATCCTTCTCCCCTTCCGTTATTCCTCACTGGATTTTTTTAAGATAATATTTATAAAATTTATGAGCTTACTTGCATATTAATTTATATCTATAGATCATCGTTGTATAATTGTTTTTTTGAGATTTAAAAAATAATTTTAGAGTGAAAAAGGTATAATTAACATGATAATGAATATTTTATTATTAAAATAATAAAAATTATATAAATTAAAAAATTAGTTATTTGAATTTCACTTTAAAATAATTATTATTTTTTTAAATATATTTTTTTCCAAGTTTGATTTCATCTTTTATCAAATTTACTACAAAAGATCATTTATAGACTCTGACAGTAAATAAAGTAAAATTATCCAATGAGATTTTTTATTTAAGTTCAATTTTATTTTTTATTTTTTTTTAGTTAATTTTGAGTTCTATATATCTAGATATATGTATGTCATGTGAGGTATTTGATCTTAAAATTAGTCTCTACTAACTCAAAGTCTTAATGATGTGTTAAGATTATTAATTAAGACTCTATAATACAAATTAGGATTTGTATACATTCTTTAGGAGTTGAAGCTCTTTGTGGAGGTATTTATTCGTCCAATCTAGTAAAGGAAACTAGTTTTACTTCTCAATAACACTCTAAACCAGAGGATTTAGATATAAAGATAGCATGATCATAAGTTTCAAATTTCTCTTTAATTATATTTATGTTTTTCTTGTTTTATAGATTTTTTGAATTAAATTCAGATTTGGAATAAATTGAGTATGGTTTAATTTATTTGTTGTGAATGTTTATGTTAAATTAAATCAATATAGAAAATTAAATATTTATCGATTAAGATATATTTTACTCTGATCTCTATTTAAATGATTTGAAAATATTTTTTTTTTGAATTATTTGTACTGAGTATAAATTTAGTTAAATAATGATATAACTCTGAATATGATTAACTGACTAAAAGTTAGAAGTGATAGTTCCAAAACTAATAAAAGAAGACATGAAAATCTCAACTTGAGACACTTGAACCAATTTCAAAATTATACAGACTTATTGAACGAAATTTAAAAATTAAAATTCGAGAACATTAATCACCCTCTTATTAGTCTTATTAGACGAACTTGATTTGGTCGATAGTCAAGGAAAATTTTTATTCAGAAAAGATAAATATTACTAATAACACTAATGTAAAGTGCGAAGACCGTTTTCTTTTGTTGGTGTCTCAATATTTTAATATAAGATATGAATTTTATAGAAATACGACTTTTTTCTTTATAGTTTTAATATTTTAAGTATTTCAAAACTATAAATATATTATTCGTTACAAATTAAAGTCTATTATAGACTTGTACTATCTAAGATATATTTAAATAAATTTCTTCATAAATATTTTTAGGGTAAAAGATAAACTAAATTTAATTACAATTTAAAAGTTGAAAATTTAAAGAAGTTTTATGAGAGAATTTTTAGAAATTAACTTATATATAAATTAATTTTAACCAATATAGAATATTATTTCATTTTTTTATTTTATCTATTAAAATATTTATGAAAGAAGTTTGTTCGCAAGTATTCTCAACTGATTATTCACCTAATATTATTACTTTATGCAATCGATTAAATCGTTAATAAATTTCAATAACGATAGGGTATTTATAAGTTTAAAGCAATTAAAAAAATTAAAATGTTTAGAAGGAAAAAAATTAAATATTTATAATTTACTAAGAAAAAATATGGACCCTTAATTTTGTTTACAAAAAGGTTTTACCATGTATCACTCTAGACTTAACTTACTGTTTTGGTTAGGCTAATTTCTCAATCTAAAATTGATTTTCAGGGATGTCCTAATTAATGATTAGATTATAATTTGAAAATTAAAAAAAAATTAGTATAATTAAGTGGAGAAAGAATGTAGGTGAGTTACAAATGTGACTTGCTATGATAAATTTAACCCAAATATCTATGGAAGATAAGTGTGATAAATTTGACCCCTCTTTCGTGAAGCAAAATATTCAAATATAATCCAAACAAAACAAGAGTTATTCTTCCTGCACTTCCATACTCACTTTCTTCCTCTGTCTCCGTAATTTTAACATATTTTTATTTTAACCTTGAAAAAAAGACAAAAATGGTAATTTGGATTTTTTCTTTATCTTTGCAGATTGCATAAATTGCAATACAATTAAAAAATAAATACATTACGGATTGTACAATCCACAATATATTTATTTTTTAATTGTACTGTAGTTTGTACAACCTAAAAAAAACAAAAAATCACAATTACCATCAATTAAAACTATTTTCGTCTTTTTTTCAAAACTAAAATAAAAATATATTAAAATTATGAAGGTGCAGGAAGTGAAAATAGAGGTGCAGGAAGAATCAATCACAAAACAATAGCCAGAAATATCCAAACTGAATTTCGGCCCAAAGGATTTGGGTTCAAAAGGCGAAAGCATTCTGCACCCCATGAGTTAGAGCTGCACCTCCATTGGAGTGGTTGAATGTCAAAAATACCCTCAGTTAAGATTTATAAAACATCCTTCTCTCCGGGTTGTTCATGTGTTTGTGTGTGGAAGACTCTTCCAAGAACTGCCTTAGATCCCGTTTTCTGACATTGGTGATGTGTACGTGAACTTTAATTTGTGAGAATATTATGCTTAATTTATGGAAATATTGTTATTATTAATTTATGAATTTTATATTAAAAAATTAAACTATGTATTAAAGAGTCTATTTTTTATGGAAAATTAACTTTATGTTATACTACTTACGAAAGAACAAATAAAAATTAACAAAATATGTATTTTAAATTATGCATTATAAAATACAAAATATATATTCTGAATTATGAATTTCAGAATATAAAATATATATTTAAAAATATATTTTCTGAAAAATAAACTTTAAAATAAGGCATATAAATTGAATAACAACAAAAAAAATACTGTTTATAAAAAAAATAAAAGAGACAAAAACTTAATATTTTTATCAAACAATCAGCTAACTGAAATAAATTAATTTAAGAATGTTTGACTAAGTATAAGTATGTTTGTTTATTATAAAAAATAATATTTATAAATATATTATGAAACAGTATTTAATCGATCGTGTAATTAAATACTTTTGTAATTAATTAGTTTAAAAATTCATTCATTGATTATTATAAGTTATAACTATGAGAAACTCATTGTAATTATTTAATTTTTGTTATTATTTATTATTTAAAGATTGTGAAAAAGTTAAAAATAATATGCTAGTAATTTTCATAAACAAATAATGTGAAAAATTTTAATCAATCTAGCAAATAATCGAATTGTTCAATTTAAAAAAAAAAAATCTTATTGGATTATTGTAAAATATATCATGGTTAATGTAGTTATATTTTATAATTATATAAATATCATAAAATGTGTGTCAAATTTAACCTACTTATTTGTTATATTATTTGTTATTAAAAAACTTAAAAATAAAACTATTTTGGATTTTAAAATTAATTAACTTTTAAATTGTAAATTAAAGCGAACAAAACATATATTTTTTATGAACAGTAAATTACGTGTTACGATTTAGTATTTAGTTACTTGGTAAAATTTTAAGATATTTTACTAAGATCTGATAATGTGAAATGGTTACTGTAAGTAACTACTTTATAAATTCAAAGAAGAAGAAAGGAGAAAGTCGTAGTTAAGTATAGAAAGATTATTTTATTATATTTATCAGTATCTCTTTTCAAATATGTCGTAGCTGATGGTCTATGCAACACAAAAACTATTTGTCCTTTAAAGGTAACAAAATTTACAGCTATATGTATGTTCCAACTGGTATTAGGAAAAACTTTTGAAATAAATAACACGAGTGAATTTGGATAATTTTGGTACATTCTTGTTTAATATTTTTTCATTTGAATCCATAAGGTTAATCAAACTATGATTACATAAAATATTATATTATTATTATTATTATTATTATTTTCTATTTAGATTATTATCTCTCTCTCTATATATGTGGGTTTTAATATTTACTACGTAACTAATTATTACGAGAATATGAAGTTAATAATTATTACTATATATATATATATATATATATATATATATATATATATATATATATATATATAGTTTAGACTTATTAACCATTTCAAATATCTCTCTCTACTTACGAAAGAATAAATAAAAATTAACAAAATATGTATTTTAAATTATGCGTTATAAAATACAAAATATATATTCTAAATTAAGATTAAGAAGTACACTATACGTGTACACATATTAATTAAATAACATGAAATGATTAAACAATGCTAGTTATTACAGTTATAAAATAACAATAAGATAATTAGAAAAATCTCACTTAATAAATAAAGTTATAAAATAAATAAATAATTAATTAAAATAAAGTTTGGACATCTCATTGTGTAAATATAATTGTAAAATAAATAAATAATTAAACAATATAATGTTAAAAATCACCTGAATAAATAAAGATGATTATAAAATAAATAAAAAAATAAATATATTTTTTTCGTGTGTTATTAATTGAAGTAACACGTTAAAAATAGAATTATAGATAATTTTAGAAGATTGAAATTTTATGCAAAATCTCACACCTTACCTCTGTTTTTTTTCCAATATGTAGATAATTTTTTTAGTCATCATTGAAGAGATAAGACCATGTCTTGCTTACTTACAAGAGATAAAACTTACAAAATTATTATTTAGAAAAATCAAAATTTTCTTATATAAATTAAATATTTATTTAATGTTGTTTCACTTATATAATAACATATTGGAATTTCAAAACAATTTTTAAGTTATCTAATAATATAATTGTTATCACTTATATATAATTGAATTGAATTAATAGGAGCAGAAATTATTTAAGTGATAGTTAGTTGGATTAAAGTGAAATGTTTATTAAGTATCAATGTCATTAATCATAAGAAATAAAGTTTCACTAATACCCTAACCATATAAATAATGATATTAAAGGTGGCAACATAATAAAGGATGAAAATTCCTCTCCTTTTACCTGCATAAGTGTAAAAGCTACCCTACTTTCTTTTAAACTATTAAAAGTACAAGTTACCATATTGAGTAAGATATTAATCATTAATAAATATATTCAGTATTTTTCTTTCAGAAGTGATCTAATGAAATGTAAACTTTAATATAAATCTATAAATATGTTTGATAAATATATTTGCAAATACGGGATTTAATATTTAAAATAAATTTCGATTGCGTTTTATAATTAAATTAAATTTCACTATATCATCTTTATTCGAATGTTGTGTGTTTGCGACTATAATAATAATAATATATTAACACATTAGTAACATCAAAATACATATAATATGCTTTAGTTTGAAAAATCATTATGTTTCAGTATTTTGAAATTAATTATTATAGATTAGTTTATTTATGTACGTTTATCTTCATTGCATTTTTGATATGTATTAAATCTATTATATGTATTTTCTAGAATTTAACAGTTTTAGGACTAAACAAAACCTTTTTTTAAGGAAATAAAAACATAATAAAACTTAAAACATTATTTGTACTGGACTGGACAATGTTGCCAAATTTTGGGCTGAAAGCCCATACTTCATGTATTCCGTTTCAGGACACTTCTTCCTGCACCTTCATTTTTTTTTTCTGTAACAATAATTTTTTGTTTTATATCTTGGATTATATAATTTAAAATAAAAATATATAAAAAATATAATTAAGAAAGTGAAAAAATAAAATAAAAATAAAATTATATTTTTACTTTCTCAAGTGAAGAGGAGCTAGAATTTGCCCCGTTTCAGTTCTTTAATTCCAACTTCAATTATTTATTTTTTATATAAAAAAAAAAACAAAAGTGGCTGGAATAAAATAACAATAAGTCACAGATAATTAAATGTTGAGTATGAATTAGGTTATAGAGAAAACAGTTAACATTAATTTGATTCTGAATATAATATATATAATATAATATAATTTTCTCTGTCGTCAAAACCCACTTGCTGGTAGCTGCAAAAAGCCACAATTGCCACCGCCAACTTTCATAAATCTTGCCATCACCCGTCGAACCAACAAGATTTACTATATTCAAATTCTGAAAGAAGACAAATATTGAAAACCCTAAAATCACTTTCTCTTTATTTTATCAGCTTTTCAAACCACACAACCAGACAGGTATATTTAAATCACACCATCAAACTTAATAGCACATGGTGGTATTTTTTTTCAAGTTAATATAAAGTGGTGGACTTTATGTCAGTTTTGTAAATGAAAAATTAATACATAAAACTAAGGACTTAGTTGAAAACTTTAATAATATCTGTTTCAAATGCAAATATGATGTATTTTTTAAATTTATAGTGTTAGTGTATGATATTTACTATTTTGTTATAAAAAAAATATTGATTATCCTTAATAAGTTCCTTCTTAATATTTTTTATATTTACAAATTTTGAACATAAGATATTGTTTAACGATGTAACTTTAATCAGTATTTTTTTAAAAGAAAAAATGCTCGTTCACAATTTATTTTAGTAAATTTGTTTTGAAAAAAATATATTTCTTTTTTCTTATTATGTTACATGTAAAGTTTATCATAAATGCTTAAGGCTACGTATTTTCGGGAACAACTTATTTAAATATGATGTGTTTTTTAAACCTGTGATGTAAAAACTTATTTAAAGTAAAAATAAAAAATAAAAAATACTGCATGCACAGTTCATTTTCTTCCTTTTCTAAAATCTTTTCTTTCAATTTCAAATTTTTCTTCATTTCTTTTTTTAAAATAATCTTTCAATCATTTATCAATTTTAGATTATGACCTCATCCTAAATAGTTAAGGAATTAAGAAATAAAAAAACGAATTTATCCGTAAAACTTTTATCACAATAAGTTTTTATTTATTCTAAGGATCCTTTATTATTGTTTTTTTTTTAATTTTTGTCATCTATTTTGATAGGTATAGTTGATAAACCTCTTCATCCCAACTTAATTAGAGTTACACTGAAGTTTGATTATATTTTAACAACCTACTCTAGGTTCTTATATTTTTTAGGATATTGTAACATGTATTGGAAGTAAAAACTTCTATGTAAGGGAAGCTAGTCTTAAAATTCTATTATAATATACTAGGTTAGAGTACTTGATTGTGAAATAAGATGATATTTTAATTTGAGATGTTATTTAGCGGTGATAATGAAATTTTGTATAGTTTGATTAAATACCTAATTTTATGTTAATTGAACTTATGGAAACAATGGTTGTTTGAATGCTTAGTAAATAAATGTTGCCTTGATGTGAGATGTATCCTTGCATGTTTTGATATTATGGATTAAATGAGGTATGTTGTTGTGGATGATGAAAATTAAGGTCATACACTTGGGACCATGTATGAGTTGTGTATTAAGTTTTAGTATCCATGTTTTAATAAAGATCTTCAAGCTTCACTTATCAGGTGATGAGAAGCTGATGAAGAAGTTTATACACACTTCTCTGTAGACAGTCAGTTTTGGATGTGTGAACTTACTCTGACCATTTCTCTTATATTTTTATGGTAATGTAAGTCTTGTGTATTAGGTTATAGATTAGTCTCTGGTATTAGTCAACTTAATACAAGTCTTCAGGAAGACACATTAAGTTCATGTGAAGGTTTTATGTATGGTGAAAAAATTCATATGTGAAGTTTGTAATAATTGAGATTGGTGTTTAATGTTGGAATTGCAAAAGTTTGATATGAATTGTTGTACTTCTCAATTTAAGGTACTTTGACTCTAAGTTATAATAGTTATAGTTGTTTTTTTTTTCTAAATTCTTTTTGTTGATATGTTTATATATTACTAGCTTACCCTTATCCTCTTAATTGTATCTTTAAGTTGTAATGATGGTACCATGTACTTGAGCAGATAGTGAAACTCCAATTAGAGCATTGAGTTCTTGAAGTTTAAGTACTCAAGTTAATATTTTTGACTTCTATGTAGTGGCATTAGGCCAATTAGAGCATTGAGTTCTTGAAATTTAAGTACTCAAGTTAATATTTTTGACTTCTATGTAGTGGCTTTAGGCAAAGGCTCTGTTTCTTTTAGTTTGTTTTCATTATCTTATTATCTCATGTTAACACTGTTTTGTTCATTATGATACATTACTCTCAATTTAATTGATGCATTATACTTAATTTAATTGTGAACTTGTGAATATTTTTGAAGTGTTTCATATAATATTTTTGAATTAAGTTGGACCGTACACCATCACTTATATTTTCTATATTTTCTTTTTTTACTTTTATATGATATTTGAAATAATTTTTCTTAACTTTTGGTAGTTAATATTTATTTTTAGTTGTTCATTTAAATTGTTGGTCAATGTGTATTAGATTTTGTGAAATTATGATGGAGGTCTATGATTATGTAAGATTTGTTATGTATGTTATCGACAATGTCAAATGGTGATCAAAACGTAGTATCTTTAGAAAAAAATATATATTTGTGTTGGGATTGTTTAGGTTATTCATTGTCTAAGGATTTGATCAATAAGAAGATATCATGATTTTATTTGTATATTGAAATCACATACATGAATATATTTAGGTAGTAAGAGTCAAAGGAAGTTCATATGAATGACTGAGATTTAGAATATAGTCGATTAGAAAAGATCATTATCTGTGTGGATTTCACATCTATAAGTTCTATAACAAGTGCAAATCTTTGAGTTTAATTTAATGTACGGTATTCTGAAATTAAAATCAAATTAGTAAAGTTCTAACATGAGAAATTTGATTATATGATATTGTAGACACTTTATGATAAACACTTGATAATTATAATGTGTCAAACGAGATTAGAGTATGAAAAATAATTTGCTTGTATCTTAGTTGAATTGAGAAATTTAAATTCATATTGATTTTTTTTTTAATTTCTAATTTATCCTTCTTTTTGTGTAATGTTTATTTTTATTTTTTAATATGTGATAATCATGTTTTTATACGAAGCAAATGACCTTATTGGTAATAAAACTCTCCAATAAACTAATAAAAAATTGTTTTTATTTTAAATATATATACATATTAAATTCCTTATGAAAAAATATTTTTAAAATACTTTGATGAATTTATATATCATTATTATACAGATTCTTAAATTATATAGTTATATGGTTGCTTAACGAAGATGTTACACTAATGCTAATGTTAAATTATATATACCAAATTAGGTACCTAGCAAACTAGCAAAAGTCATAATTAGTTCAAAACTTTGATAAATTGAATCTTATTTGCCTAACTTATTTCAAACAATTTATAGTCTTTAATTATATTTTAACACTAACTATCTTTATTTCGTCTTGTTTTCTTATTTGTGTATTTCAATATCAATAATAAGATGTTTTAATTTCAAAAATTGTTTAATCAAATATATAATTCATCAAATTTTATTTAACTATACAATTCAACATTTCAATTTCATATATAAATACATATTCTCTTACATGCAAGAAACTTAATATATGAAAAAGTGATTATAAAGTTTATAAAATTTTAATGCTTTGTTTGATTTAGAAAATAGACATGAGAGAGTAGATGGAGTAGATTTGAGAGGAAAATTTGATTGTTCGGATGAAATTATAGATGATAAGAAGAGGAAAGAAAATTTTTAAAATTTTATAAATGATGTGATAGATATAATTAATAAAATAATTTTTTAATAAATAAAAATAAAAATTAATTTAGATTAAATATAATTTAATATAAAACATTATTAAATTATAAATATAATTATTAAACTAAATTTATATCATACTATTTCTAATACTTATTATTATTATATTATATATTATTATAATTATTATTTACTTTTATTAATTCTATCATTAAATATTATGATTATATAAATTAATTTAATACATAAAATTTTATTTAATATCATTTTTTGTATTTTATAAATTATAATTAATATAATTAACTACATATTAAATTTATAGTATATACTTTATTATATATTAATATTATAATATATAATCGATTATATAAATATACATAATCGATTATGCATATATATAATCGATTATATGTTATAAAGTTAACATATAATCAATTATATATATTAATTTTATAATATTATATATATATATAATTATAAATTAAGTTTATAATATATTAATAAATTAAGTTATTATTTTAATTTTTAATTTTATTATTTTTTTACAATTTTATTAAAACTATTATTATTAATAAATATTATTATTGTTATATTATATACTTAATTATATTATTTGATTATTATATAAATATATATATACATATATTAATAATTAAATTAATTATTTAAAAGTATTTTTTAAACACTTTCTCTTCAAATCTTCGCTAGGTAGAAGAGAAAGTAAACAGTAAAATTATTTCTTCGATTTCAGTTTTTTAATAATTTTTTATTCTTCGATTTTCAAACTTTTTTCGCATACCATCCATCCTCGTAAATCCGGACCCTAAAAACTTAGGTTCTTAGAACTTAAACATACATCATAACAAATTTAAAGTACCAAAAAAAAAACTTTGCATTCCTTCACCGATCAAACACGAGGAATATAAAATTTCACAAATGTATATAAATTAAGAAAATAGAGAGTTTAAACTATGGGAAAAAATTACTAAGATAAAGATTTTAATTAGTTAATTTAGCTTACTTTTACAAGCTTTCCAATATAATCTAAAAGAATAATTAATGCGAAACATGTAAAATCCAACATAATTTGTACTTATATTTTTATAAGATAACTATTAAAAGATTATATTAACTTTACTTTTATTTTCATATCTAAATCTTGTCATTTGTCATTTTATTTTCTTTAATTAAGATAACTTTGAATATTTTTAAAGTCATTTAGGTGATGCAAATTTTACAAATTTATAAAGTTATTCCAAATCTTATGAATTTTTATATATATAACTATTAAAATTCAAATTATAAAAGTTTAATAAAAATATTTTAAAAATATTATAAGTCAATAAAGTCTTACTGAAAACAATTACATGAAAAATTCTTTAAAATTTAGGGAATTATAGTTATCTCCCTTAAAACCATGTTAAATGATATTTACATAATTTATAATTTTAAAATAAATATTTACCTATTTTATGTTCCCAATAAAGTATCATTCACATTTTTTTTTCTAATTTTTAAATAGGTATTTACTTCTTAGTATTCTTGATATTTACTTCTTAATATATTCTTAATAAGGTAACACTCTTATTTTATTTTATTAAAAAATAATATATCTTATTCAAAGAAAAAAAATAATTAAAGAAATATTTTAAAAAATATTATAAGTCACGAGGCTCCTAAAAAAGATTACATGAAAAATCCTTTAAAATTTGAAAAATTAAAATTACCTCCCTTGAAATTATGTAAAGGCATTTGTCTAAGCTACGGTTTTAAAATAAACACTATTTTTTTTTTACAATAGAATGACACTCGCATCTTCTTCGATTTTTAAATAAATATTTACTTTTCTAATATTTTTAATAAGGTGACACTCACTTCCTTTATTTTGTTTAAAAACAATATATTGTCTAAAAATTAAATAAAATGTAGAAAAAATAAATAATATATTAAGTTTTAAAATATAAAATGTAAAAGAAAAGTTATTTTTTATATTAAAGCAATATTTTCTTAAAAATATAATTTTATTTTTAATTTTTGAAGATAATTTATAATTTGGTGGTAGTTTAACTTTTTATTATATCAAATTAGTCAATTAATTATTTATACATTTAAATATATATATATATATATATATATATATATATATATATATATATATATATATATATATATATATATATATATATTTCAGAATTTAAATTTCAAATTTTTATAATCTTTTATTTAAATTTAGTTAATATAATTTTTTTATAGTAAGAAGTCTACTAGTTTCCTCCAAAATAATTAATGTTCGAAATAAACTACTAAATGTTTGAAATTCTAATTTATATACTTAAAGTAAAATAGATTTTTAATTCTTATTAAGAGACATTTCTATTAAACTAATATTGAATTTTAAATTGTGTTACTTTATTAATAATATAGAAACTTAAATATTTATTCTAAAACAAAAATAATGTGAGTGTTAATCTCTCCTTACAATTTAAATATAATATTTAATGAATTCAAAAGAAGACAGTTATTCTTGTATGATACAAATTGTTTTTAGTACTAGATAAATTTTTAATATATTTTTGTTCTTTCTTATTATTTTTATTTTTTGTTCTCTCCCGCACGGATATTTTTTTTTTCAATTAATTGAAATGTTAATGGTTATTTTATTTTTCAATAGTTTGTTACACTTATTGGAAAGGTAACTTGATTGAGAGTGAGAAGGAAAAAAATTATATAATAAATAAATTTCAAAATAAAAATAATAAAAACATTATTGACATATTCAAAATTTATTAAATACAGAGCAATTGCCTCAAAAGAGACACCAAGAGATCATACTCGCATTCAATAAAAACTAATACTAAATCATTAGTCATTTTACTAATTTACATTTTTTTAAGGATTCATATTAATAACCTTCAAATCATTGAACCACTTATAAAGACCTACATTCTCATTCTTGGTTCAAACTGTCTATAACTCCATTGATTCCAAATTTTTGCCATGAAATATATGCTCGATCTCCCAAACCCCACCCACAATGTGATAACTAGGTTTAGAATAATAATCAGAAAGAGACATTACAATTCACTTTGAGGACTCTTAAACAAATGACTAGTCTCTTTTCCTTTTAACAACGACCACTTATCAGCATCATTTAGTGCCCTTCAATCTTAATTTTAATTCTCATTTCCTAATCCTTCCTTCTTTAATGTTGTTATGTGTGCGATCAAAGGAAAAAGAAGTGGAAGTTCCCAAATTAAAATAACAATCTATTTAATTTTGTATAATAAAATATTTAATTTTTTTCTACCCAGATGTTTTCTAAAGCTTATTATTTTTTATAGGTAATATATATTTAAGACTTTAACTTCACCAGTTGAGAGTAAAATGACACCTAAATTATTTATATAAAATAAACAATAATAAACTTGAAATGAAATATCTTTAACATCTCTAATGTGTACCAAGCAAATATCTTTTCATAAATGTATACAGTAACAAGTCCCTCTCACAATTAATGTCTCTAGTAGTTAGGAAATTATGCCTATTTTAACAGTCATAAAAAAACCGGTGGTTAATTTTTGATACATGTGATAAACTTTTAATTAATATTAGTTAGGGATCGAAAGATGATGGAAAATCATATAAAATACATTAAAAATACTGAAAAACACGTATATCCGTATTCCTATAAAAAATAAATTTTGAGTATAACAATCATAAGGTGTAAATTCATTAAATAATGAATTTGATAGTTGTTGTTTTGAACATGAATAGGAAGATTATTCTTTAATACTTTGATGCAGAAGAGTGACCTACCAGTTTGTATGAAGGCACGTGGCAGTTAAACTTGGTGAGAAGAAGAACCACGTGTAGGCTATGTTGGGCAGACATGATTATGACCCATAACTCCCAGTCTCCCCTCTAACTTCTTTATTGGGCGGTCCCATCGCAACCCTCCTTTCAACTTGGACCACCGTCGTTTTGTCCTGTTAATCTCCAACTGTTTTCGTTATATACTTATTCTTTAATACTCTTATTAAAACCTACTTATTTATCAAACCTCTTATCCACGTCACTGTCTTTCTTAACTCAGAAAGATAATCTGTGAATTAACATCAATTAATATTTTGGTTTGTATCAATTTTTTTAGTTTGTGCCTTTTGTTTTCTAATTTTGCTTAATTAGTAAATTGTTTTTGCTTTTGTTTCCAGACATTCCAATACTTCTACAGAAAAAATCTTAAAACAATTTTTATTTATTTTTCCATACAAATATTTAGAAACAGGAAAGAGATTGAAAGTAAGCGCTCCTATTGTAATTAAGAAATTAAAACCATATACAAAATGACAAGCAGATTTATGTTTTGCGGTTATTTTAGGTACTTGAGTATATTATATCGTCAGATAATAAGGTGCAGGCGATGAAAAGATAAATATAGAATAAAAGAAAAAATTGTAGGATAAAAGTAAAATAAAAATTAATGTTAATTTATGTATACTATTAATAATAATAACAATAATAATTTGGGATAGTAATAGTAGTGGTATACTTATTATAACAATTATTATTATTGTAATAATAGTGACAATAATTATAACACAACGAAGAAAAATTTAGAATGATGATACTGATAAGATGATATTTTAAAATAATATAGCAATGATAAGTGAAAAGTTTATATAAAGTTTAATTTTAAAATAACTACTATGTTTCTAATAATATATTTTTCTTTTTAATTGAACTTCATTCTTCGGCACTTTAGAATTCTGTTAATGAGCACATTAAAACTATTTTGATTAGATTTTTTATTTGAATATATGCTCATTTTTTCAGTTAATTTTAAAATTTTCAGTTTATTTAGATAAATACGTTTTACATTAGAGATGTATTTAGATAATTAGTTAAAATTCTGTAATGCAAGTTATGTTATTTGAGAGTTGAAATTATTTTTTAATACTTAGTGTCCAATTAGGTAAGAGAGAGCAATTTTACTTTTTAATAGGATCTTAAATTAGAGGATTATAAGTTTCAAAATTCTTTTTAAGAATTGTGATTGATATATTTTACTTTGTTTGTAAATATGTTCAATCAAATTAATTAAATGATTAAAAGTATCATTTATTTTGAACTAGTTGAACTAAGTGCGAATTTAATTAAGTATTTAATTTTGAATATGATCAAGTAATTTAAGTATAATCTTCTAAATTAATAAGAAAGAATATAAAAAAAAAAAACTAATTTATAACTCCTAAATTAATTTTAAAATTTTACATACGAACTTGTTGAACAAAATTTAAAAATTAAAAAACTCAATAACTTTATCTGATTAATATTCATTAGATAAATCTGTTTCGAGTAATTTGATTGTTGAATGAAATTAAAAGAATTAAAAACTTAAGAACATTGAGGATCTGTTTGTTTCAAATGACCGATTTGCGAGATGAAATAGACAACGCAGACTTACGGGAAAATATTAGTTTGGTTTTATCAATTTGCGAAGACTGATTTGTAGAAGAAGATTATTTTTTATCTCCTCTTCAATAAGAAGATTAGAAGAGAAAGCCACGTAATCCGTAAGTTAAATACAAATTTAACCTTATTCTTATTTTTAAAATTAAATCAATTATAATAAAATTAATATATAATTACTTATATAATATCATAATTATATAATATAATAATAAAATATACTAAATAATAAATAAATTTATTATAATTACATATAATATATATATATATATATATATATATATATATATATATATATATATATATATAATACAAAACATAATAATATAATACTATCGGATTATATATAAGATTAAAGATCGGATTATATATAAGATTAAAGATTATATATATATATATAATTGATTACGTATCAACGTAATTGATTATATACATATAATCGATACGAAGTTGATGTTAATTATATATATTTATATATTAATTTAATTAATTATATACATTTATTTTAATTTATTATAACAATAATAATATAATAATAATAACTAATATTTAGAAATAAAAATATTAAATATTATTAATAAAATAAATTATACTAATTAATAATATAAATGTAATTATGTTATAATAAAAATAATATCATTATTTAAATTAAAATAAATTGTATAATAATAATTTATTATTATAAAATAATAATATTTGTTTTAAATTTAATATAAAAATATCTAATGTCATGAATTTTATTTTAAAAATTTAGTTAGTTTAGTCTAATAAATTGATTATATTTTATTATAAATTAAATTTTAATTTGAAAGAAATTACATAATTTAATATTTTTATATAATTTTTAAAAAGTTATCAATTGTATTAAATAAATAAATTATATTTTATTTTAATTATTTTTAATCATAAGGATATATCTGTAATTTTATAATTTTATATATTAAAAATTATTAAAATCTTTATTACATTTATCCCATCATTCACAAACTTTCATAAATTTTCCACTTAAATCTTACTATTTTTTTCTTAATCCAAATAACTAAACTTTTCACACACTTTTCTCTCAAATCATTTTAAATTCAATCTCTCAAATCCACTTTCCAATCCAAACAAATCCTAAATGATGAGTGAACCAGGATCTTATTAGATAAAATTGGTTTCATTGCTAAAAGAACATTGGTTTCATTCCTAGAAGAACCTAGCATTCCCGAAGTAAATTTGGTCCTAATATTTTGTTGTTTGATAATTTGCAGTTTATAATACTTGATTTTAGTTATATTCTTTATCTTCATTATCATAAAAAAGAAATGGTTACACATACCTTATGGCCAATGCTCAGTATTTTCTGTTATAAATAAGTTGAATTAATTTTTGTTAAGATCTTGAGCATAGTTTGCTATGCTGATGTGAAAGAATATAAAATGTTTGACTTATTTTTCCATACTATTTAAATTTTACTGAAACGTCTATTTCAAATATGAATTCAAACTATTTCAGATTTGGAAATGTAGAAATACGATTGAGATCATTTGTGTTGTTGATATAATAGAAATAGTTACACATTAATTAATTGTTTAGCTTGATTATATTTTTATCTCTTTACATAAATTTGACCCTTTTTTATATTCAATTTAATTATATACATTTTTGTCTATAATGTTCACTCACACAATAATTATAGTTAAGAGAGAAAACTTACAATAGCCCCAAGAACACGATTTGAGCAGGTTCGGGTATCAAGGAGGATATTCAAGAAAGGAAGACCCAAAGGCAAATCATGAGCATTCATAGCTACTGCATTAACTTCCCTCAAAATGTGTGTAATCTTAACCATCTAGAACTTGCTAATTCAAAATAAAAGCTGGGTAAGGTGCACAAATTTTACAAATGGAATTTCAACACTGATTTTTAATAATTTTTTATCGGATAAAAATTCGAAATGCATATGATAACGTAAAAAAATGAATTTTATATATTGATTAAAGAACTGTCAAAATAAATAACATAGTAAAACAGTTGTCATATATTGTTTTTCATAATTCAAAAAATTAAGCATATTGTAATGGTGAGCGTAGTGGTGGCCTCTCTTTAGTATCTCATGGTGACGTTTCGTAGGGGTAAGTAATCAGTAATAGTCTTTTTATGATGGTTTCACAACGACGGAAAATTAAGAGGAGGGTGAAGAGCAACATCAAATCATGAAAGAAAAAAAAAAGTAAAAGAAGATTTTCATTTTTTTTTAACCTGGATAAGACTTCCTACATTGATTCAAATGAAAACTAACGTACAAACAAAGTTTTGCCTAATTTATTGATTTGTCACCATCCCTTTATTACGGATAAATTTGTTACAGTTACACTAAATCATAATTCAATATTATCTTTGAACTGATAATAATTGGAGTTTATAATTGAAAGAACCTAATTCAAGTTTATAATACTATGAGAATATTCCAAAGTTCACTTAAAAGAGCAACTTTACCCTCATGTAACACTTATTTAACTACATTACACTTGAACCAAATAGAAGGGGTTTTGAAGCTATATAGAAATTGTGAAATTATTTAGCACTTAACTATCCTTTTAAAGAATCACTCATATGCCTTCAAATGTAAGATAACAAAAGCAGAGAGAGAGAGAGAGGGGATTAGGACAATCCTTTGAAACTCACAACTTCTCAATAACTGTTGGATTGTATGCACTGATGAACATTCCCACAAAGTCCAAAATGATGGTCACAAGAAAGACGAAAACCAAACTTGTTTGACTGGAGTATAGTCGTAGAACAAATATAAGGTTTTTGTCGCAACATTACAGAGAGGACAAACATTAATGCTAACAATACCATCAAGGAGGAGGTTAGGAGGAGGTTGTTAACAAGTAGACTTTATTCATTTAGAGACTTTATTATATTATTATATAACACGTTGGATATGTTGATGTAGTGATTAAAATTTTACATTCAGGTGCTATCAAAACTATTCATACAGCGACAAAATTGTGTTCAATCTCGTTATAATTGAAAATTTGGATAACAAAAAATAGTCAATGTCATGAATGAAATTAATTTCTAATCCAACATATTTGGAGAAACTCGTGACAAAACAAAAATAATTTTATAGTCTAGTATTTTTACTAAACATGAAATAATAAATTAAAAATAAAAAAAAAAGGCTAAAACAGATAAAGAGAGAGTTTATAAAACAAATAGAATGATCAAATTTGCGAGACCACAACAATTTGTTTGGTATTCAAGTGTGAGTCTAAGTTCCATATGAGTAGAAATGAGAAATTTGAGCAACATATAAAAAAAAAGACTCACAAATCTAATGTCTTAAGGTTTTAGGTTGAAGGTAATATCATTCTTTTATGGATGTTTGACTCGGTTCTCATTCTTATAAAATATTCTTAATTTTATCTATCGGATTATCCAACACAATTAAGAAAAATATAATTATTTACAATTTAATTATATTTAATAGTAAATGATATTTTTAGCTCGTTCTAATATCTAATATGTGGATTTTTTGCTTGAGTTTCAAATTTTAAAATCTTGATCCAATTCTGAGAATACATTTTATTTTTTTATTTATTCAAATTGAACATTTAACTTAACATATTTATTTAAAGTATCCTTATTGTTTTTAATTGATTAAAATGTAAAAACAAACATGTGTAAAATTAAGAATTGATAAAATTAATAAGTTTTCTAAAATTTGAAAATCAAATCATAAAAGATATAAAACATAACAACGAATTAAAAATTTAGATAAGATAAAGTGTATAATTTTACTTTTATTTAAAGAAGAATGAAACAAAAAAATGAAGTTGTTTTGTCTATGATTATAAGTGTTTTGTAAAAGAGGTAATCCATTTTTAGTGGCTAACATTTATAAGGCGGTAGAATTAATTTTGTAAATACAATTTTTGCATACAAAGATTCAGACTCAATCTTATTTAAGGAGTTTGGTCATTTAACACTTGGACCAATAAAAATAAGACATTTTTTAGTATTAAATGTGAAATTATGTGTACAAAATGTTAATAACTGAGAATACATATCCCCTAGAAAAGAAAAAAAATAAATTTTTTAAAGTAATATGAAAGTTTGAGTTATACTGAGAGGATCGGAAACGTAATCTAAACTTATTCTATTCCTACAACCAAAGCTAGATCTATATGGAGTCAAAATAGTGAAAGGACACAATATATATATATATATATATATATATATATATATATATATATATATATATATAAAGAAACATTAACATTTTTGATAACTTTATAAGTTAAATTTCATCAACCTAACTAATTATTGAAGGTTTTTACACAAAACATATCAAGTTTACTAAATTTTAAAATTAATCAATATTTTAATATTTTATTTTTAGCGCATAATAGGATAATTGAAATATAAATGCTTTTATATTAAAAACGAAAATTATAAAAGGTGAAAAGACGTCAAATAAATAATTATCACGTCACTTTAATATCCATCTTCATTAATCTATTAAACAGTTAATGACTCACCTTAAAATTCAAACGAAAATAAACATATGATCTGAAAACCAAAAAAGCATTTTACTACTGCACTAAAAATAAAAATTATCAAAGTGTAAAAAACATATTTTACTCATGTGTCAAAAATTAAATACTTTAGTATTAATATTTCAACTATCATATGTATACTAATTTGAAACAAATTAATTATAATTTTGTTAAGTAATTTTACAGCCAACATAACTTATATTAAAAAAAATTATCATACATTAAATATAATCTCTTTATTGAATTATTACATAATTTTGAAAATTTATAAAATTAATAAACTTAATATGTTCAATAGAAAGTTTAACAAAGTTTAATACATATGAAGAGTTGTTTATCGGATGAATTATACTTAAAATTATTCTTTGGCTAACTTTTCTTTAAATCATTAGATTGGATGAAAATATAAAAAAATAAAATAAAATTAATATTTTAAGCGTTATTATGAAATTAAATTAATGTCTCTTATCTCTCCATATAATTACAACTTCAATAGAAAAAATTATAACATTATGATATTTAGGTATCCTTTCTTAAACCATCCTTTTAATATAAGCATGTTTATTAAATATTAAGTTAATATAGTTATACGTAGTTAAATAGTAAATTTAATAAAATACAATCGAGTTATAATTAAGCTACTAAATGTCATGTTTTTTAAGAGAAAAATAAATCTTTAATATGGCTAGTTGAATTAATTAATTAAATCTGGGCAATTTTTTTAAAGTGGTGTAATTTTTATCTGAAGTTCTCAAAATGGTGTATTTTATTTATTTATTTATTTATGGATATGGGTAAATGGTGCATCGGATAGACCATATCATTGTAAAGAAACAGTGTCCTTATTACACTATTTAATTTAACATTAAATGAAATCATGAAAAAAGAATACAATTTTAGTTTACTAGATGGAATTGTGTAACTAAAATTTCAATTAATGAATTAATTAAAATCTGCGAGAATAATGTACCTTTTTAAGATGGTTAATATTTTCCACCTATTTTTTTTTTTTTTTGCACCTGGTGTGTTGTTACTGTGCAACTAAAATAAATGGATGGACAGTTACAAAGTCATTTTATTTATTGATAAAATGTAATGGTTGAAACTAATTTTGATTAAGTAATTGAATAATTGTGAAGTTAATTTGAATATAAGAGTGGTTATATATTAAGAAGAAAAATTATCTAGATATAATTTAAAAACTAACAATAAATTTATTTAAAAAATTATATAATATTTTCAAATTTTTCTTTCTAAATTTATTGCTAAATTTTAATTTTATTTTAAATTATTTCTATATTAGTAACTAAATTCAAATATCCAACTTATATTTAATTTTGCTAAATATATTTTATTATTAAATTTTATTTTTATTTTATTTTTCTTTTCAATATCAAACTTACTCTTAATTTAATTTAATATATAAATCTCATACTGACATCATTTTTATTTCAACCATTATATATTTATCAATAAATAAAATAACTTTCTAGCTTTACATTTATTTTAATTACATATTACTAATATAACACATGTGCCAAAAATATAAGAGGAGGAATGGGTAGAGAATATTAACCACCATAAAATCATGCAGTATTCTGACGATTTTAATTAACCCATTAATTCAAATATTGACTGCACCATTTCTTCAAGTAAACTAAAATTCTGTTATATTTTTTATGATTTCATTTATTTCTTCACATTGATATCATACAGACTATCCATACCCAAAAATAAATAAAAAAATACACAATTTTGAGAATTTCAGATAAAAGTTACACAAGTTTCAGAAATTTGCCTTAAATCTGAGTAACATATTTATTTCTCAAATCTAGGTTTAAATTTAGGTATTTGACTATCTTATTTAAATTTAACCTTAATATATTTCAACCAATAAAAATGGAAACCGATAAAATATTTCATACAAGTCCTACCCTTGTTTATTCATTTGAACTATAATTATTCACATACCTTAAAAAGAACGTAAATATAATTAATATTGTAAAAGTATGAAAATTTATTTTATATTATAAGCTGTGTGATACTAAATTTAAGAAATATTAATTTTTATAAATAGTGTAAATATAAGATTTTTTTCACATTTTAGATAACATTTAATAACTATTGTCCGGGTTTAAAACATGTATTCGTAGAAAATACAATTTTAAAGCTTATTTCTTTTAATAAAGAACGAGAAGAAGAAAAAATATATCTCTAATATCAAAATAAAGTAAAACATTGAAAAAATTATTTTTTGTTTTTGATTTTAAGACTTATTAATTTATCTTGTTTCTTAATATTATCAATCTATCCTATACCATATATTTGTGTTAACTAAATAAAAAAAATATTATTTCATAATATTAGATTATATATAGTTTTTTTTGTTATCTTTCTCATTTTCTTTCTTTCTTTCTTAGCTATCACGTCTTCATTTAATATTTTTTTTTACTTACTTCTGGTTGTTTCTAATATTCAAAATCATATTTTTACTTGAAAAACGTTAAATATGTCCAATCTCAATCTAAAGCTATTATAGTTTATTTTCTATAAATCACAAGGTAAAATAGATAAGTTTATCTTCCTCTTATATTCGTACTGTACAAATTTTACATTATTTGTGAACAAATGATATGAAACCATTGTATTTTTTTAATCACAAACAACATTAATCCTTTTTAACTTTACTGTAAAAAAAAAAGCTTTGAACCGATAAATCTAGTGATAGGGTTTAGGAGGTTTTAGAAGGTTGAGGGCCTTCCATTCTCAAAATTACAAACTACTTTGTCACAATTTAGTGTGAGTGTTAAGTTTTGAGAGAGTGACAATATAGTATTTGAATGATGTTCCTTATACAACATTTTTTAAAACTCTATTATCTTATTTCAAATGTTACATTTAGGTATGATGTATAATAATACCAGTAAAATACAGATCTTTAAAAATCTTATAAAATATGAGCGAGCTAAACCTATTAAAGATAGATATTCATTTTGTTTAAAAATAATATTGCTTACATGTTTAATTACGAAAGTGTGTACAACTAATATATATAATTATATTGTCAATTTAATATTAACATTATATTATATCTCATTGTTGGTATCTCACTTATTATTATGTTAATTTATAATTTTCTTAGAATATCATATATCATTCTATAAAAATACCATTTATAATAGTTTATTAGTCTATTACTTTGTAAGTTATATTTTAATCACCATTGGTCATAATAATAGATAAGGAAAAACAACCTTCTCTCACCAAATATAAACATTGAGAAGAAAAATGTTAAATTCACAGTCATATAAACATTGAAATACTTATGGTACAAGTAAAATGTAAAAGAGCATGTTCTCTTAAATTAATGTAAGGATATAATTTGATTAGTATATGAATGGTGTTGGTCTCATAATGAAAAAAGCATTTAGAGAGGCAACTCCAAACCTACCTTATCTAACATCTGAGTAGAGGTACTGTTTCATCTGCCAACCATATAACTGAGGCATTTACTGCTACTATCCATATATCGCGGGGGCTGTCTTGTCTTTTACGTAAAACCTTTTCACTGTAAACTCCGCAAATTGGCATACAGCTTAGTTACGTCAATCATGTCTATATGGCACAGGATATACAGAGCCCGTATTTGATTTTTATTGGGACTATAAACTTATCACGTTTAACCACAGATATTGTAAACAAAACTAAATTTTAATCCAATAACAATATAATAAAAAAATATAAAAACAATAATGTACCAAAAGTTTTCTAGAAGCGATTACTTATAAATGGAAAAATACAGTAACAATAGTGTACCCAAAGTTTTGTAGAAGCAGTTTACTTAATGTGTAATATATAGGAACTTTGATTGGATTTAAGAATAGATTTAAAATATTAGAAAAAAATATTAAAGATCAAAGTGAATGAAAAATATACGAGTTTGAATTAAGAAAAAATTTATAAGATATAAAAATTTTTACAAAAAATTGTAAGTAATGTAATAAGTTTCATTAATAAAATAAAATAATTATTTTTAATATTTAAAATTAATATTATTAGGTTTTTAATTATCTTATTTTTATTATTATTTTATAAATTTATTATTAATAATTATTTTTTATTTATTTTATTATTATTATTATTTTATATTTATTATTTTAATAATAATTACTATTACTAATTATTCTTATTATTATTGTTTGTATTATGTTGTATTATATAATTAATTATATTTACTTTATTTTAATATAAATATAAATATTAATAAATCAATAATAAAAAATAAAATTAATTATATAATAAATATAATAGAAACTGCCACTTTCTCTTATACACTTGTCAAGGAATAAAACTACAATGAACATGTTTGAAAAAAAATCCCTTAGCTAATTTTAGTGGCAAAATGTGAAAAAATCTAATATATACCATCAAGTAGATTTGAACATGTTTAAAATTTGAAAGTAAATTTAGTTTATTTTTTGAGACGGATTTGGATTGTGCTTCGAATTATTTTAATTCCGTTTTGTTTTAATATTTTTTAAATTTTGTTATCATTTTATAGTAAATGTATTGATTTTAATATATGTATTTTTTTTATACAATTTAATTACACGTAATATAAAATTGATACATTATATTATGAAATCAGATTTTTGGCTTACATATTTTAGATTTTGAATGGTAAGATTAAGACTTAAATTAAGTAATCTAATCGAAATAATGAGAAACCCAACTCCGAGTTATGTTCACCGTTGATTTTTAAAAGAAGTTCTTGTTTCTTAGGAGGAAATGATGATACATCTAAGATTTTATGTAAATTATTTAAATCGCTTAACCACTAAAATAACAATAAAGAATTATTAATTTAGTTTATATACGGTTATGTAAAATATTATATATAAATACTTTATTAATTTAATAGAGAATAACCTTCTCTTTCCATCTGAAAATACTTTATATCAAGAGTGAACTACTTAATTTTATAAGAATTAAGTGGCACTTTCCAGAGACTATAACAAGTAAGAATTGAGTTTAAGTCTTTTATTCTTTCTTAACACAATTTTCTTACTTGTAAGATTTTAATCACAAGTGGAAAGCAGGGATGTTTTTATTGTTTTTTTATTTTCATGAAGTAGAATATATTAATTGAGAAAATTAATATCCCAGTTAGCAGAAGACAGGTGGGAGACTACCTTATTTTGTAGGCCTCAAGATTTAATGCATGAGCTGCTGGGCTTATAAATAGGTTATGGGAAGAGAGAATAAATTTTCAAGTTGTGGTTAAAACTCAGAGATAGTGTTAGCAATTAAGAAAGGAAAGAAGGAAAAAGGAACACTTTGGTTGCAATAAACGGATCTCTCCATCCATTGGTGGTTCCTCCAATTCTTTCTGACTTCCTTTTGGGTATTGGGTTGGTGTTCTTGGCTGGTGTACAGTTTTTGGACTCTGTTGCGTTTTAGCAAATTCACAAGAAAAAGGAAAATACAAAAGGAAGCATTTAGGTGCCTAGAAGAAACAAATATAGTGTGTGGAGGAGCATTTACTTTTGGCAAAGGAAAAGGTGCAACTGTTAGCAATATAGCATAAAAGATTTTGAAGACTCTTATTTACACTGTAGTGCAGGGAAATGGGGGCTCCTTTATCAACATGGCCGTGGGAGAACCTTGGGATATTCAAGGTACAGAAAATTTAGCTATGTGATTTGCATAAGTTGGGACCTTTTTCTTTGTTGTATTAATTCTGACATGGCTTATGTGTGTGATCTTACTTTGTTTTTCATTGGATACACACAGTATCTATTATATGGACCCTTTGTGGCGAAAGTGGTGTATGAATGGTTCTATAACGAGGAACACTCCTACTACAACCTCAGCTGGTGCCTTCATTTGCTCATACTAAGTGGTCTCAGAGGTCTAAGTCATGTTCTTTGGGGTTCTTATAGCCACATGCTTTTTCTCACCCGAAATCGACGGATTCTTCAGCAGGGTGTTGATTTCAAGCAGATTGACAACGAATGGGACTGGTAAAGAACTTGCAAAGGATTTGTTTCTCCCTTTTCTCCATGTGTTTAAATAAAATTAGTTATGTTGAAAATGGTCTCCTTATATGTTTGTTTTTCAATCAGGGACAATTTCTTGATTCTTCAAGCACTAGTTGCCTCCATGGCCTGTTATATGTTTCCCATTCTTCAGCATCTTCCTATCTGGAATGTGAAAGGTCTTTTTGTTGCTTTGATTCTCCATGTGGGAGTCTCCGAGCCACTTTATTATTGGGTGCACAAGAAGTTCCATGGAGACTATCTTTTCACCCATTATCATTCACTTCATCATTCATCTCCTGTACCAGAATCTTTTACCGGTGAGAATCATATTTACCCTTCTTTACTTGAATCCTCCTCTATAGATTTTTGGATCTATCTGATTGTTCAAAAGGAAGATTAATAGATGTTTATCTGTTGGAACTTCATAATAACTTGTACTCATTTTTCAAACCACGTGTCAATGTTGTGTTGGTTTTTAAAATATGACTTGTTTTCCTACAGCTGGACATGCAACACTTTTGGAGCATCTTTTTTTGACGGTAGTTATTGGAATCCCTATCCTTGGGGCCTCTTTGATGGGATATGGGTCAGCAAGCTTCATATATGTTTATGTTTTGATTTTTGACTTCCTGAGATGCTTGGGCCACGGCAACGTTGAAATTGTTCCTCATCAGTTGTTCGAGAAATTTCAATTTCTTAGATATGTGATATACACACCAACGTAAGTTAATTTAGAGCTGTTACATCCGTTAGTTTCACATATAATTCTCAGTTACTGGCATCACATATTTAATTGCCACTCATTTCACAAGAAAGCTCGCATTGATCTCTCAGATTTTTAAGAAAGACATGTGAAAAGCATTTACTGCATGACCTAAATGCAAATGAAACCGTACCTGAATAGTTGTGGCACTTGAGATTCTTTATGACATAGTTGAATGTTGGTAGAGAACGAAACAAGTCATGGATAATGGAATTGGAACAGAGTTTATATAAATTAGTGGAACTGTGATTTTTGATAATTAGATGAAAATCCTTACTTATTTTTCCTACTTTCATAAACCTTCTAAGCAACATCAGAGATTACCTAAATATGTGCTTCTATTTCTCTCTCTCTCTTTATCCATATATAAAAATACCATTAAGAGAGGGAAGTAGAAAGGACCTAAAGCTAACAGTCTAAGGTTCTATCATGTGAAGAGAGAAGTTCAAGTAAACCAGTGGTCCACGAGAGTTGAACTTCAACTAGATTTTGGCAACAAGTTGGGACTAACAGCTAAAGATGTTTTGGCTTGAAACCTATTTAAATTCTGCCGCATAATGTATATTTAGTTTTTCTTCCATGTCTTGTTGCAACTGCCGAGAGAATGACCTAAGAGAGCATGCATTTCCTAAATAGTGGTCCAGTCCAGCTATGAGTTCAGAATACGATTTTTTTATTCGTGTCCATGTGTAAGCAGTTGTGAGTTGTATGTATCATTCATTTCCTTTCCATGCTATTGTGCAGATATCACAGCCTACACCACTCTGACAAGGACTCTAATTTCTGTCTCTTTATGCCTCTCTTTGACGCACTAGGCGATACCCTCAACAAAAAATCATGGCAAACACACAAAATATTAAGTTCAGGTTCAGGTAATCTGTGCTATGATTTAATGAATTCTTCTATTATGTGTTTTGAAGTAAATTTTTACCATATAAGTGTAAATTTTTTACCGTTACATGTCAATTATGATTGCAGGAAACGGTGACAGGGTTCCCCATTTTGTTTTCCTGGCTCATATTGTTGATGTGTCATCCTGTATGCATGTTCAATTCGTGCTGCGATCCTTTGCTTCATTGCCATACACAACAAGGCTCTTTTTGGTCTTTGGCTGGCCCGTTGCTTTTCTAGTTTTGCTAGCAATGTGGGTTTGGTCCAAGACCTTTTTAGTTAGTTTCTACAATCTGAGAGGAAGATTGCACCAAACGTGGGTTGTACCTCGATGTGGCTTTCAGGTGGGTCCATATAAGTCCGAAAGCTGTACTCACTTTTCTTTTTCCACCGTGAATATTTATTTTTCTTCTTTTTCCTCATTTTTTTTGCAGTATTTCTTGCCATTTGCTACCGAGGGAATCAATAAGCAAATTGAGCTAGCTATCCTCAGGGCCGATAAAATTGGAGTTAAAGTCATTAGCCTTGCTGCATTGAATAAGGTCTGACATTGAACTTTTTCTCTTGCTATTTAATTTGCCCAGCATAGTAAATCGAACTTGGTTAATTAATTGAATCTGGCCTTTTTCTGAGCATAGTTGGTGAGGGTTTGAATGCCATGTAAGTACATCATAATTGCTGAATAGAAATTGGTGGGTCTCTTTTGCAACTTCCGAAACAAATTACACGTGGCCTCCCATTTTTGGTCTAGCTATACACATAAAAAAAAATAAAAAATGAAAGTAGTAAAATTAAGAGGCATTCTTCTATTCCGTGATCATCCGTTTAGGATTTCAATTCACAGTATCTGTTTTATGTTTGTCTGGCATAACTACTCTCTAGTTGCCAAGTCAATAATGGTGTGTTGTATAATAGTAACCTATGCATTTAGAAAAAAGAAAAAGGTACATGACAGATAAAATATTTTATCATACATTAAGTTTTAGCATTAATGGTCAGAACTTTGTGATTTAGTTACTAACTTGTAACATTATTCACTGAATGTAGAATGAATCGCTAAACGGGGGTGGAAAGCTGTTTGTAGACAAACACCCTAACCTCAGGGTTCGTGTTGTTCATGGGAACACGTTAACCGCTGCTGTCATACTCAATGAAATCCCTCAAGATGTGAAAGAGGTGTTCCTAACAGGAGCTACTTCCAAGCTTGGAAGGGCAATTGCTCTCTACCTTTGCCAAAGGAAAGTCAAAGTTCTGGTAAATTCTCTCAGAGTCCCTATTTTTTACCATTTTACTTTCATTGCATTTTGCTTTGTACAGCATTTTTTTCCCTTTCTTTTCCTAACTTGGCTTCAAAAATTATTCAAATTGAACTACTAATAATCTCAACTTGCAATGGAGAAAGAAACTAAATAAAAGTAAAAGAATCATTAATGATGAGAATTTTGCTTTCAATTGCTTAAGTTGAATTAGTGAGTAGTATACAAATTACAGAGGGGCAGATAAGAAAAATAAAAGAACGAAATAAAATCTGTGTTAATAGGTTCAAAGTGGTGGAAAATTTTAATTTCTCCTTGAGACTGTACTTTCCTTGCTGGGAAGACGTTTGACATCTACTTATTTTTTATTAATATAATTTTTGAAAAAAAAAAAAAAAAAAAAAGAAAAAAAAAAAAAAAAAAAAAAAAAAAAAAAAAAAAAAGGCTAAAAAAAAAAAAAAAAAAACCTGCTTGGAGAAAGCATTCAAAAATATCTGATTCAACAGTAACGGATGGTAAAAGATGAAATGAAATTGTGGTGCAGTGAAAGTAGATCCTTTCATTGTTTGATTGGTTGCAGGGTGGGGTACGCAGGGGGACTAATAGGTTGAGCCTAAAATGGCCCAATAGGAAGAAAATTAAATGATTGAAGGACAATGTTGAATATGGATAGAATATTAAAATAATATGATAGTATATATAATGTTAATTTAGTTCTACTTTAACTTTTCAAGATAAGGACTTGTAGGGTCTTTATTGTTGTCATCTATTATAAGTATATCTCCTCTTACTTTTTCCTTTTGAATGAAAATAACGAGTTATAATTTTAGATTCTGTCTAACTCTTTTAATGGTGGATTTATAGTATAATAGCAATATCATAGCTCATAGCTTCCTATCAACTATGCATATAGATGCTGTGAAAAGGAAATTGTTGTGCTTAGAAATGGAACCTTTCACAGTTTGATTACAGGCTGAGGGTAGCCACGGGGACCCTTTGAATCGTTTATGGATATAAATTAATGAGACATGGTGTGCTTTAATCTTTTTACATAGATGCTAATTCAAGTAATGCTGATAATAGTGGTTAATTCTCATGGTGTCATGATTCTTGATTTATTTAATCACCATTACTAATGCGCTGAGTGCTACTTTGCAGATGTTAACTCTTTCAACGGATAGATTTCAGAGGATCCAAAAGGAAGCCCCTCTTGAATATCAAAGCTATCTTGTCCAAGTGACAAAATACCAAGCTGCTCAAAACTGCAAGGTACAACTATGCCAATATAACTCAGGAAAACTGCTAGTCAAAAATTAACATAACGCACTCCTTCACTATACATCACTATTTACACACGTGGTTTAATTTTGGTGCAACTTAGGAAATTGACATATGGTATGATCATTATTCAAAGACAAATTATTGTGTACCATGAACTTTAAATGGTGCTTACCTGTCTTAATGCAGACCTGGATTGTTGGTAAGTGGATAACGCCAAGAGAGCAATATTGGGCACCACGTGGAACCCATTTTCATCAATTTGTTGTCCCACCTATCTTATCATTCAGAAAAGATTGCACTTATGGTGATCTGGCTGCCATGAGATTGCCAGAAGACGTGGAAGGACTTGGTTGCTGTGAGGTGAGTGTCACCAACTCTAGCAGTATATGTCTCATCTTATTCATTTTCTGTTAATTGATACATACAATTAAGTTCTTATATTTGTTGTTAAGCAATTAATGACAGAGTCATAGTATATGTCACAAATTAGTCTGACACATAGATGCATATGCAGTACACAATGGATAGGGGAGTGGTTCATGCTTGCCATGCAGGGGGAGTGGTACACAGCCTTGAAGGTTGGTCTCATCACGAAGTTGGGGCCATAGATGTTAACAGAATTGATCTTGTGTGGGAAGCAGCACTCAAACATGGCCTAAGGCCAGTGTCTTCACACAGTAAAAGAAACTAAAAGTCTTCAGTCAAAAAGTGTTTTTCTCAAAGTTGTTTCTTCTTGTTGTGGTGTATTATTTGCACATCACAGTCGCCATAAGTGTGGTTATATTCTTTGAAGTGGCTGTATAACATTTCTGATATTTGGATGTTAAAATGATCTCATCACACTCAGTGATTAATTCATGGCATAAATTAAGCCAAAGCAAGCTAGCAAGTTCCCATTCTGATTGCTTTTTTTTTTTTTTTTCAAATTTATTATTTTGTTATTTTAAAGATTTCCTTTTATATTAGTTAGTGCATATGTTATCACTGAAAAGAAAATGAACTAATGGCCAAAGAACGAGAAAAGTATAATTTTATTAAAGGCACCGTTTTCAAAACATGGGAATGTTGTCCATGCAAGAGATATAAGTTGATACAAGTTTGTCTGTGTGACCACGTTTTTTTGAGCTTGAAATTCATGTAAATTCAAACCTAATTTGATTAAAACCTTAAAATATATGAGGCAAAATTGACTCAATCAAATTTTTTGTTGTAATATATTAGTCTTAGGATTAAATATAATTAAATTTTAGAATAAATATATAAAACTTAAATTAAGATATTTTTTATAATATACATTTAAAAATAAAATTTGTTGTAATATAATGTTATGTTATACAAAAATATTATCTATGAAATAATTGTTTCGTTAAAACAAAATTGTCAGAAAATATTAGGAATTAAATTAGGCTGGGATAATTTAAAACGCAATTCAAAGTCATCTTTGAACAATACATGAGACTCAGTTATTACTTGGGCTACGCTTGTCCCTACTATTCACAAACCATTCAGTTTTTATGGTATGTACATAAAGAAGTATTTATTATATAATTTAAATTTACAATAATCAATTAAAATTTCTAATAATTGATTTTTTAACATAAATTATATTTCAGATTTATGAAGCACAATTATTTTTTATTATTGATGATATTTTTAAAAATATTTAAGTTTATACATAAAGATGAAAAATATATTTGAAGAGACATAATATTAAGATTTTTTTTTTAAAAAGTACTTTTGTTAAAAAATAGATTTTAAAAAAATTATTGGTTTAGTTAACTAGTCTAATTTACGGATAATGGATGCTATCATATAAAAGAAAATTAATAAAGATAAATAAAAATTATAAAAAAAATGTTTAATGGAAAAATATGCCTTTCCACATCTTCTCAAGCCGGAGAATTCTATGAGGATTAAAAATATAAAGTTTTTATAAAACAAGTGTAATATTTATTGTTTCTATCAGTGTCACATGTGCACTTTTTAAAACACTTTTATTGTCTACTTGAGTCTTTTCCTTTCCAAAAAATATAGGATAACTACCAAACATTAATTTCTCCCTATATAAATAACTTCAACTACTATGTCTATTAATTATAATATTTTTAATAATGTTCTTATCTTTCTTTCTTTTACACATTTTAACAAAGTTTAGATATGAAAGACATAAGATCATATCTCAAAGTTAAAAAAAAAAAAAAATACTTACCATCCATTAGTAGTATCCTCAAAATTAGTGGTGAGATTTAAATTTACATTCTTATAAAATATGAGTTATATGTTAATCAATTGGACAATAATTGTTGGAAGTGTTTTAAGATTGTAGTGCATGTATTTATAATAAAATGATATAGAAATAATAGACGTTTTTCATATGAATAGAAGCTACCAGTAGTATATGAAGGAATAGGACAAATTGTGATTGCATTTTTTGTAACTAGAAAGTGCGAAAGTAAAGTCCTGTAATTTCCGTCACTTTGGCTAAATATAATTTGTTAGCATTTATTAAACGAAAAACTGATTCAATTATGTATGAGAAAAAGGTAACGTGGATGGGTAGTTATTGGTTGGACTGTGGACAGTTCAGCTTCAAAGCAGATTGAGTGGCCGGTGGGATCTCTAGGAGACTTTAATGATTTTAAATTACCTGTCATTTATAAGTTACAAGGAGTATTAGTATATTATTTATAATTAATTAAAAAAATACTATTCATGTAAATTTTAGAAGAATTATTATAATCTTGTTACTTTTTCTTTATCCCATTACTTATTCATTATTCTATTCAAATTTTTATAATAAACAATTCAATTTGATTCTTTTTTCTAAAATTGATTTAATTTAGTTTTTTTCATTCAAGTTGATCTTACGCTTTTAATTTTTATAATTAGTAAAAGTTTTAAACGTTACAAGATATAATGGCAATTTTTCACTGTAACTAATTAATTTGTAATTAGTAACTTATAATCGTTCTTAATTTGTTGCCATTTTTTTAGGGATGGTTTAACTATTGTCATGATTATTAATTTAGGTAGAAGAAGCCAATTACATTGACTTAGGAAATTATCAAATTAAATCATTTATTAACAACGAGACAAAATTGAATAAACAGTAGTTCAAAAAGTAATTAAACGTTTAGTATATAACGACATATTATTAAATAATAGCGCTAGTGTTAACACACAACCTGTTTTCTCTTTCCTATATCTATTTATTCACATGATATAACGTGTGTGCAGAATTTAATACAGGCCGATATAGTTGATTAACTTAGTTTACTTTCGTTTTTAATTACTGTAATTTTCAAAGGATAAAATGCTTTTTCATATTGTAACGTTCAAACGAAAACTACCTTCGAAAGCAAACATAAAATAGTTTCCACTTTACAAAATGAATTTATAACAATAATTTCTACAATATTAAAATCTGTATTTTAGAAAATAAAAGGAGTTATTCAGCCCCACTTACATAAATTCAGTATTGTAGAGCTAATGGCTTCTGCCTGTTCCTTTCTTTTCTTTTTTCTTCTCAATCTTCTTCTAATTATTTTTCTAGTTAGTTTTTTTCTTCTTTTTAACTTGGAATGACAATGCAAAGGGAGTTATGCATAACTTATTGTAAAAAGAAATAACAGAAATGGCTGAATATTTAAACTTGTTAGCGCAGGTATGTCCTTCATAACCTATGCAACTAAGTGGAACTAAGACCCGCAAGTAGATCAAAGTGTCTAGAATAGTTAAGTATTAGTGTTTATAATATTTATGTACAATTTTTTATAATTGTTCAGGGTTAACAAAACGACGTCTAATTTATAATAATTGTGAAAAACCGATCTTGCATTCTGCCAACATAAAATAATGATCAAACTTAACATTTTAATAATATGACTAGATCAAAAGACATCTTTTCATCTCAAAGTGTATCTAGAAACGTTTGTAATAATTTTTTAGGTCTCGTTAAATCTATTTTACCATATCACACTTTAACAACAACTTTAACAACATAATTAATAATTCCATAGTTCTTAATTTTCTTTTCTAATATTTAATATACATACCTCACATTGTATATTTTATTGTGACATTTTTTTAGTTGTTTTTATTCAAAGTGAGTAAAATATTCACTAGTTTTACCAAACTTGTAATAGCCTTATTAAACATGGAGTGGTTATTGGTTTATAATTTGTAAACATATGAATGACCTACTAATATATCAACCAACTCATGATTATGATATTCACATGTTAACTTTACACAATCTATCCTTGTTCACCATTGCTCACTTATAATGTTTGTATTTTTTCACCTCTTTCACAACTGAATAACACATGAGCCTTTTTTTTTTAGCTATTTGTTATGTCGAATCTGAAATGGAAATGATAAATTCAAACTTAAATACTAACACACATACTTATTCAAGTTGGTCATCAAGTATAACAATTTCCTATATACAAATATATTACAAGATTATAATATGTCACTTGTCGCATTTTTTATATAAATAATGATATATTTTACTCACATTCTCTCGATCGTAAAAATTTTACTATAATCTCTTTTAACTAATTTTAATATTATTGAATTACATTTCATGATTTGATGAATTTCATCCATACTAGTTATCTTACTTCAAAATTGATCATCCATTTCTATCAAACTAAATCTCCATTACAATTTTTCAGCACATAAATATTTATATCTAACAACAAACATTCCACACTTGTTTTTATTTTTACTATGAAATTCTTAATTACCAACACGATTCAAATTACATAACTTTGAAGCCATAAACATGCTTATGGATTAGCCAATCTAAAAATATGTTTTTAGCTTTCCAAAGTACAGATTCCACAATTCAAGGTTTGAAATAGAATTTCATATTGCACAATTCAAAATTCTTTTAGTGACTGTTTCATCTCAATTGTACAATTTGAAAATTAATCCAATGTAAATATGGATTGTGCATTCGAAATCATTTAGCTTCTAAATTATATAATTTATAACTATAATAAATAAAGTAATTATCTTGTCCGGACTCATTTTAAAAATAACTCAAAATGAGTGACAACTCCATTATTGCTCAAAGCCGTTGAAAAAAATATTCATCCATTGGAGCTAGCTAACTTGAATCTCTAAAAAACCTTAATATCCAAAATTATACTTTACTAAATACAATCCAAAATAAGAGCTGAAAGTGAACAAGTGGAGAGCAAAATGGAGCTTTCGGAGGTTGAAGAAGATATAAATCAGAAAGGCAAAGTGGACATTTTAAAAAGTTGGAGGTGTATGAGGAAAATATGGAGCTGTTGGAAGTAAAAACCTTGAAGGTTTTGCTATTTTATGGTTTTGTGACACATAAATATTCCAGAGGCCCAAAAGGAAGGTGTTGGCCCAATAAGCTCGAGGGCGGCTTGCATAGACCAAGCGACAAACAACATGACACGTGACACTAGCGGTTCCACGGAATCGGACACGTGCCCCATTGTCAAAGTTTGCAAACCGCCAGACAACGTAGTTCTACAGTTCCTGCGACACCAAAGTTGCATTTTCACAGAGAACGAAGAAGAAGCAGAAGAAAAGAAAATGGACAAGAGAGCGCGCCTGAGAGTTCAAAGGAAGAAACCCATTAAACGCAGAGGAATGAAAGTGTTTCTTAAAAAGGTTTTGGATTATGTTAAGTCTGATACTTTCATGTATGCCCCTCTCATCTCACCTCTACCCTCTCATGCTTTCTACGCCTCCCCTTCTTCCCCTGCTAAAGGTTTCACATTTACCCTTCATCTTTCGTAATTTCTTGGTTTCAACTACCATTGTTTTGTTTCATGGTTTGGTTGTTTATGATGTCTGAACGTTTCAGAGCTGGAATTTCAAAAGCCTTTAAAAGAGAAGCAGTGTTTCGGGAAACAAGTTGGGGAGTATCTCAAATCTGATGATTATATGTATGGACCACTGCTTCATCTTCCCCATTCGTCTAAAGGTACGCTTGCTGTATTCTGAATACTTCTTTGCCGTTTTCAACTTTAATTGTTACCTATTGTAGAGAATGTGTGTGCGGTTCTTTGCGATTGTAACATCTAAAATTGTAAAGTTTTCGTGTCAAATTTTATGATGAGTCGTTACAGATTCATATTTGAATTGAAGAGTGGGTTGCTAACCTAAAAGCAATGTTTAAGGAATAAAGTGGAACATCGCTGTTTACACAATAACTACTTATTCGTTAAGACCTTATATAAACTGTTTTATGAATTTTATCCAAACAATCCTCAATATGGCACTTGATGCGTGAAACGGTGAAAGTAGTGATTTGCTAGTTTGTTCAGTATCATATTTATTGAGAAATCCCACGTTGCAAGTCTAAATTCTTAGAGTACAGCTTATTTGTTTGCTTATCACAAAATCTGATGCCTTGTTTCACTTCGTAGAAAGATGTCCTACTATGTCATAGAGGCGTATGCATTGTGGTCCTCTCAAGTGTTCTTTACTTGAGACAATTCATATGAGCAGTGACATGTAGCCAAACGTGATTTTACTGGTTAAAAAATTACATAGTTTCGAACGAGTTGTCTCAATTTGATTATTTTTTCACTTGTTTTCGGTTCTTCTTGCCCTTTGTTTGAAAAAAAAAAGTCGGTTTTTAACCATCTTCCTTTCTTGATTGGTTGCATTCTGATTTTTGACTAACAGATTATAACATGCGTGGATTTTGTGTTGATCTACCAAATTGCAGAACCTTTGCACGACTATGGAATGAAAAGGATGGATGATTCAACTAGAAGGTTGACAATGAAAGTTAATCAACAAACTGATCGTCTAGGAAATACAAACCAAAGTTCCGAAAGTCCTGTTCCTCAAACAGACCTCTCTGATCAGCGTAAACACACAGAAACTGTGAAGCATACTGTGTACCAAATTTGTCGCTCAAGTGCTGCTCCAAGTAAAAGTTTCTGCTTCATAAAATGCATTACTTTACTCTTAGCTGCATTAATTCATTAATTGTGTTTGTTTATGTTGCCAATTGTTGCCAGAAACGAGACTCAATTTATTGGAGGGTATTATAGGACTTAAAGTTTATTGGCCTTTCGATGGAGGATGAGGAGATTTACCGTTTTGATCGCTTTTGTCTAATTCTCAAGTTAACTAGTCGACTGCTTTACAATTTTAAGTAGAGAAATCAAATTAACTTGCTTTTAAACTAATTTATAAGTGAACTCAAGCAGACTAATTCATGGGAATTCACATGAACTTCTCAAGTCTAGATGTTTTCAAGTTTGTCAAATGTAATTTCTGTCCCAATTGATCCAAAATGACAGTGTTTATGGGAGAATATCTGCTCCTAAAAAAATAACTTGGCATACTCAAATAATAGAATTATATTGTATCGATGAAAAGGTATTGAAGGGCTAGAATCTCTTGCAATATAAAGGTCATTGCAGAGAAATGAGAGAATCCATTCCCTGTTTTATTCTGCCCTGCACCCTTTCCAAAGGCAACAGTAAACATATTTTCTAAGGCTCTAATCAATTGGCCAAAAAACCCTTACCATTATTCATTTTCTGCAGACCAATTGGTGATCAGTTGTAGTATAAGTTTTGTTTCCATCAAATCAAACCTAGTGCAGACAACTTCTTGTACCTTTTTGCGTGTCTTAATTATGATTGTGTGATAGATATTTACCAATTTACCTTATGTTTTTATATATAAGAAACTCTTGTGAATTTATATTTAAATGAAACCTTCATGATTTTACTTATAACCTTGAGTTTGACAACCTAGATTTTGTTGCTTAATTATGGTGTGCCAAGCTGACTTAGCATAAGGAATTCTAGTGCATCTTTAATTAAGAATGGTTTTGAACAGTTATAACTCTGTTTATATTTATGGTGCAGGGATTGTTACGCTCAACTCCCAGCTGAGAGCTCATAGTTGATTGGAACTTTGGATGTACCTGTAAACATAGAAGATAATAACCCACACAGGCTGTTTTTTTAGGTGTACATAGTATATGTTTATGTGGAATTTTATTAGCTATTATCGTCTTCGTTTTTCAATAGAATATGCTAATGTCATGTAAGGTTTTGAGTTTTTTCAATGGTAGTTTGAACTTCCTTATCATGGTGGTGGGTTTGTCCATCCTCAACATTATCAATGAGGACTGCATTTTGTTTAAACCGATCTTTGGCAAACACGAAATTCCAAATGATCGTTTCACCTACTGTCCAATGGCTGGAAGATCAGTCACGTTTCTTTCAACATTATTAAAATTTACATTGAATGATCACCCGGCTAAAATACATTGAACATGGAACACACCTTTATTACTTGAGGGGTTTCGAATTGTTTGTTTTAATTTTCAATTGATATTTTTTCACAATTTAATGTAAAAAAGGATTCGTTTGCTTTCATTTTATATTCTGATTATGAGAAAGGCGTGCGTCTAGTGTATCCAATTATTAGTCTTGTTTTTGTAGGTTATATATATCTAGTGTCTAGATCAGTCATAAAAACTCATTAAGTAACGATTAGTTTTTCTGATAAAGATGGCATTGATTGAAATGTCGAATGTCCCACAACCGTGATGTGTTTGAAGCTGCTATTGCTCACTCTATTGATGTGGATAACGCTCACTGCCAATTGCAAAATGAAGATAAGCACGTTGGTTTTTTATTGGTTTAAGAACTTAGAAGTTGATACATGCATATGCACGTACATATACTTTCTTGACTTCGTCGTTCATTGTTTCTTTATCCTTGTACCACTTTTAGGAGGCAGACAGGGAAGGTGTCCGTAATGTTACTGTTTTTCGTTCATTGCTGATTCGCTGTTGAGATATTTCTTCTTAACGTGCAAGTCATCTCCACTGTCACTTTCATTAACAGTTACTAGTTATGACAAGCCATTTGCATAATTCATTGTCGTTAAAAGGCTAATGCCTAATTGAAGTAAGCACTTCGAAGGTTTTCTCGTCAAATCTGGGTTTTGAAAAGTTGTATTGTACTTGAGACTAACCGTGCACAAGGTCTTCATGGCCTACTCAACTTAATAATCATCTGTTTAATGTCTTCGTCCTTCTACTTTAGTTGTTAAAACGTAACATCTCAGTCCCAGTTTTGACTTGGCTCGTACAGGATTCGAGCATGATGTATTTTACTCACCCCCATGTGGTAAATGCTATGTATTAGAGTGTCAGGTCTATTTCCCTAGGTAGGTTTTGGTGAAGAGACGTGCATGCACATTACGCATGCACTAGACTCCTTTCGTTTGGTCCCAACAATCCCATATGTGTAGCTAGGGGGCTCTGTAGAATATTACACTTCATCCTATGGTTCATGCTTTGATTTCGTGAAGGACGCAGCACAGTGAGCATCACTGGTGGGTTACATTTGTGGATGAGTGAATTACACATCACATTAGAATGTGTAATGATTCTTATTTTTTATGGCATATATGCATGTTATCAACATAACAACTGGATGTTTTGCAGAGTTTTGAGACGATCGAATTATAACATTAGCGTGCGTGAGAATTTTACTAGAGATTGGAACTGAACGAGATGTCACTTTCGTTTTGTGCCATTAAGTGACTTTATAAGTACAACCCCCGAGGATCTCGTAGTGGTAACTCTACCATATCTGGTCTGCCACTGTCAAAATGATAAGGTTATTGTCCTTAAAGCTATATATCATGCTCCGTTTTGACAACAGCACCCCTTTTCATTGTAATAATGTTTGTTTTTTACATCTCCTAGCTTCTTGCTGGCTGGTGCGGTATGTATTTTAATCTGAAGCTACCCTAGTAGTTTTGTTTTTCTTACCCTGCACTAGTAAATTTTCTTACCATCATGCTAATTCTGGCATGGCATTTATATCACAGAAAAAATTTACAAGCCAGGTTTCTGACAGTGAAAGGCAAAGAAGTTGAAATTTACGTAGGGTAATTATGAAATGGATGGAGAGGGGATGATTGCTGGAACTTGAAGGCAGAAAATCCGGAGGGCACATGCATACAATGAAAAGACTAGTCTATGGAACTCCTCATGATTATATGCTGTATAGCCTTATCACGAAAGAGAAGTTGTGGTAGAAAAAGCCTCCTGACACCTATAAAGGCCCCCTTCAAAGCTATGCACGTGTATGCCTATAAATACGCATACCCCCACCATAAAACCGCACTGCCATTGCCATCTGTCGCAAACGCCGGAAAATATTAATCACAGTTCCTGCATCCTTTGTATGTAAACTATATATATATATATATATGTGTATAAATATATATACACATACACAATACAACAGATGCATCCGAGTTTGATGAATTTTTGTTCCAAAAATGCTTTGAACATAGACACAATGATTGAGAATTTGTATGAATAGCATTTGAATCAAATGACAGACGTGTATGAGAGGTCTATGAAACTATGTATGTACAATTTAACATTAGTATTATTATTTCAAACAATAATAGTGCAGTGCCAATCTTTATCTGGGCTAGGCTGGTGTCTTCGCTAGTTTCAGATGCTCCCAAGGTTAGAAAAAGACGTGTAAGAATTTTTCTTGATAAGATTGGTCACCATCCGATTCCATGCTCTGGGATATAATCAATGAATTGACACCCCGTTTGTTGAATAATGCACTCAGCTCAACTTTTTCCTTCAGTAAAAACATGTCCTTGTCTTATAACACTTGCAATGAGCTTTTATAGAACCATACCTATGAACTCGAAGCTATTAAGAACGTAACATATTTGCCTTCTTCATGATTGATGTTACTATATTCTTCTATAATTTACTTGATATTGTATCAAAATATTACGTAAAAAGGTAAATATTTATAATTTTAACATTGTCTTCATGTAAATGTGTTATAGGTTGATGAGTATCTTTCTTTGAATGAGTTTGCAGATAAAACCAACGAGCGCAGCATAATTTTGGGTACCTATTTCGGTGATTTACACGAATCCCTCACAATGTGCACGAGGCGACGCACGAGCCCAGCTCTGAAAAGGACTGCATATTATGGCTTCATTATTGTCCTCCTTTCGAACAAACACATACACTTCCTATAGATTTTTTCTATTTAAATTTTCATAGAATTGAATAAAAAAAGTAATTTGAAATTTAATTTGAGGAATTTATATTAAAAGGCTGATGTATTTTCTAATAACGGTATTTTTAAAATTATGACAACATATCTTGTTTAGAAAATAATTTTTTAAATAAAAGATGTAAAAATCATGGATTTCATACCTTGTTTTGCACACTCCAAATGTTAGAAAGATTCCTTTTACATCAGGTACTGGAAAATGGAGAATGGAAACAAATTCGTGGTTAGAGTTAAATTATCCACTAATTATATGGGAATAAAAATATATTTCCTCACAAAAATATATGGAAATGTGTAGGATATTGCATTTACAGCACATCTACACTTACTTTTGTGACCTAGATATCTACTTGTATTTAGTACATTAATTTTGAATGGAAACTCATGTTATTCTTTTTATAGTTACAAATTACTAAAGTATACTGATAAAAAAACTTACAAATGATATTTTATTGACTTAATCTTTTTCATAACAAAACTGAGAACCTCCTCTTATAAATATCTTCATTTTCACAAAACTGTGTTGCAGTATTGTAGCAAGATCATAAAGAGGCACCCCACTCCCCCAAAAAAAAATCCTAGTTAATTATCTAATGTTTTCATTAAGATACAGAAAAACATTTATAATTAACAAAAGTGACATTTCGCACATATAATATTTAGGCAACGATGAATATAAAAGTGTTACTTCTACGAGTATGAATTTGGAGACATGTATTTATTTTTAAATACTAATATGAAGATACAGAATAATGATGGAGAGGAAAGAGGGAAAGAAAAATGAAATAATTTTCTATTATATATTTAAATAAAACAAAATAAATTTAATGAATTAAAAATAATTTAATTGTTCATTTTGTACAGGCTTTTTCTCTCTTCAAATATTCTCGAATATTATATGAGTGATGGTGAAAGATTAAATATTTTAATAAGCTATATGTTTTTTCAAAAGCTATTAAGTAAAGCGTGTTGAAAAATAATCTGAAAATAATTTAGACATACAAGTTCTTTCGAATATGTACATAAATACTTAACCGCTGAAACATTTGACACACGAAATAAATTCTCTACACACCTAATGGAAATATCAGAAGAGTTATTATAATAAAAGTATGGTGAGAACACTTCCAACAATAATATTTCAACTAGATAAATCTCTATTTTGGTATAGATCATTTACAGTTTAGGAAGATTGATTTGAGTTCATTTTTGAGTGTGGTTTGTAGTACGTGATATGAGATGATTTATAAAGTTTTGAGTAAGAAAATTGTGTGCTGAGATGAGGAGAAAATATAAAATTTGTAAGATTGTTCTGTAAATTACCAATTTATTCCATGTAAATTATCATTCTTTTTTGTGTATCCCAGTGTTTAAAATAATTATATCTATTGACCTTTTCTTTATTTTTTTTACAATTATTATTATCAAATTAAAAATAAGATTCTAAAAAAGTTATTTTCTCAACTAATATATTTTAATAAAAAATATTTATATATTAAAAAAATACATTTAATGCCAATTTTAACATTATACTAAAAATCAACCTATGAATCTTCATTAATTGATTCAAATCAATCACATATATTAATAAAATTTGTACTCAATTTTGTTATCTTTCAGTAAACCAAACTAACTAACTGGTTTTTCATCCATTTTCTTCTCAAGTCACTCCAAATGAATTCTCAATTCAAGTAATAAATTTTAATTAAATTATTTTAAACGAAATAACTTATAAATTATTTCCGTAAGATTTCATCAAAAGTTTATTGTAACAATATGAAAATACCCTAAAAACAAATTTTTTAAGTCATCTTAGATACCTACACAAGGATTTATCTAGTAAAATAAAAATCTAAACAAGGTAAAAAAAACTCCTCCAAACAAAATGGTAAAGGGGTAAAGTATTCATCATCTATTATATGGCCCTATATATTTTGCAAAAGACTCTCAAATAAAGTTTCCCACTTAATCTATGCCATGTAATATATATATATATATATATATATATATATATATATATCTATATATATATATATATATATATATATATATATATATATATATATATATATATATATATATATATATATATATATATAGGAAAGTTGCAGGGTTTGAACTGATAGAGTATGTAGTGTAGTGACGTGTAGTCACAAATTGCACATCTGATCAAAGACAGAATCATGGAAGCTGAAAATTAAATTCTCGTCATATCTTGAAAAGACATGATCACGTATTGGATTAGGATACGAGCTCTGGTCATTGGGAGATGCCAGTGGTGTGAGTATCCACCACAAACTACTGTTGGAAATTGACACACCTCTAACATTTTCTACCAATTATTTGTGTGAGAGACCCTTCCACACCATTAATTTATTTGCCTATTTAAGCATCCTCTTCTTCCCAATTCCCCTTCAAACATAACCTCTCCTACATTTTTCTAAGTCCTTGCACTTATTATTGTAGTCTCTAATCTCTAATTTCTCTCTCCTTGTGTGTGGCTTTCTAGGCAAAATGAGCACAAGAAGATGGTCAAGACATGTGAGGGGAAGGAAGAGAAGGGCCAAACTGTGTTTGCCCAATAATGGTGTGAAAGTTAAACCTTCCTTGCAAAAGAAGCTTAGGGAGCTTCAGGGAGCAGTTCCAGGGAGTGAGGGAATGGACATGCAAAATTTGTTCCAGAACATTCAACAATACATACTTCAACTTGAAGCTAAAGTCACAGTCCTAAGGAGCTTGTCCAATTTTTATGGAGTATAGAGAAGGAGACACCAACAACACTCCTATGGTAGACTCCTAAGAACTCAAGCTATTAAAAAAAAAAAAAACTTCATCTGGGAGCTCTAGACAAAGGGTGAAGGTAAGGTTGCTTCTTTCCTTTGGGTGTGGAGGGAGTAATAAGGTTGTATTATATTTAAATTTTATAATAAAATAGGACTACCCTTTCGTTGCTTCTTGTGGCATTTTATTTAAGAGAAAATGTAAAGTAATCTTAATATTTCATATTTTGGTAAAAAAAAAATGTGTTCTTTTAACATATACAGTAAAGAAAATGGGTATTCTTTTTTGAAAGTTAATAAGTTTAAAAGTACAGTGTACTTAAATTCTTGAAGTATGGTTAAGAATGTTTCTTCAAGCGTACTTTTCTTCATTTTTGAATTGGGCTAACGTTAAAGTTAATGCAAAAAAAATCAATGTTTTAAAAAAAACATGTATGGACACCTTCGGCTTATGAATATTTATAGATATCAATTTATAAGTATTTACTTTGTGAGAGAGTATCGACAAACATTACTCATATTTGAAATATGAGGAGCTTGGTAATTATTATTTACAGTGATTTGAACTCCAACTATAAAACAAAAGAAACACTGTGTGACACTTAAATGAAAATCTTTGGCGTGACCTTGGACCATAACCATCAAGGCCAGATCCATCCACATATCATTTCCAGTTTTTGTATTCTTCAAAAACTACATCCCAAGTCCTAACCAACTAACCAGGTGCCAACTCATTCGCACAATGATTCCTTGCTGCTACATTCACTCATAGAAAGTTAGAACATTTAAATTATATATTATGATGTGAAGTTTGCAGAGCGGAAAATTTTTAATTTTCTCAAATGCTAAAACAAATGCGGCTTTTAATATAATGCAAAATATGATAGTATGAAACCAAAGATTGCGATAATGCAAGGATTCACGCACTTAAGGTCACAAATTGAAGAGCGTGTCACATTAATGGGCCACTACCATATCCAACTACTAGAGTACATAGCTAATTATAGTTGCCGGATATAGGATAAATTATTCTTCTATTTTACTAAATTTCTCATGCATTCATATATATATATATTTAAACTTAAATCAATTTACTAAATAAAATAAATCATTGTAAACTTTTACTGTTAATAATAAATATTTGATTTCTTATATAAAGTAAATTAGAAATATAAGATTTAAAGGCTATTTAAACTGTAAGACACATCACATATTTTGTTGATATAATTTGGTCATATTTAAAATTAAATATAAATTAAGATTTACCAGATTAAAATAACTTTATGGTTAAGAATGTTATCTTACATTTGATATAATGTATTGGACTAAAAATTGAAATTAATCCAAGTTAAGTAATAGTATTTGAAAGGAATGAAAAAATAATATTAAATCAGGTAATTAATGTATTTGAATTGTTGAACAGAGTTCATTTAATTAGCACCAAAATTTTAGTACAAATACTAAGTACCCTACAGAGACATCTTTTTAGCCTAATTTTTTGAGTCTTGAATTGGAAGATATCGTTATCTTATCCTAAAGTTTTTACTATAAAAAGGGAATAAAGGTTGATCCCAACATTCATTGGATGTAGAAAGACATGCCCGCCCTCGGTTATTGTGCTGCCATGTGTTGATTTTATGTATATAGAATTCATCAGATAGATGCTTTGTTTATCCCAAATATAGTTAATTAATAAACAATTACACTAAATGGGATCTTTGCTTGACCATGTCTTGGAGGGTGCATTTTGATAAAGTGTCTCAGAAGGGACCAAACCCTTGATTCAAGGCCATAATCATGGATTGAACAATTTATTAAAGACGTGAATATAATGCTGGCAATCAAATGAAACACACTTTAAGTCCAGTTTCTGTCTGTAAAGTTGGCACATTAATAAACAAAAACTCACACCTCTGTGACCATGTTGCTATGCACGTATGTATAGTCCTATCAAATTCAATTCACTGGCACATACATGACCTTCATGAAATCGTGATGCAATTCATCTTTGTCTTCTCCATTGGTGGCTTAAGTGACCAAACAGCAATCTTTTCACTTGGATTTTACCAAAGGAAAAGTTCATCATTTGGGCATTTTGATCTGATGGTGTTCTTACTGTGTATTATAAAATTACTTGTTTAAGAACTCGTTCTTTCAGAGCCACTCTTTTTCTAGAAAAAGAACTTGGTTTAAAAAATGAATTGTACTCAAATTTTTTGTCTAAATTTTAGACTGGTCTCTTATTTTGTTGTTTCATATAGAAAATAATTTGAATTTGAATATAAGAAATTTTATTAGAAAGATATATACGCAGGACAATTCAAGATAATATACTGGCATTATTGAAAATTTAAACAGCAAAGCTATATTTAAAAACGTTATTTATATATTTATTCCGCTTAATCTCCCTTTCAATAGAAAAAAAAATCAATCTTTCTGATTAGTAGAGTTTATCGCTGTTGGGTTGTGAATTCTAACGGGTGTAATTTACTATTTTAAAAGTTAAATGAAATTAAAATCTTAAAATAGTGACAACTTTATTTTGTTTGATTTTTTTTTTCAATTTTCACAGCATTAGATACATAATTATTGAAAAACAAATTGGGCTAATGGACTTATATATCTAAAGCTTTGTTTGCTTTCATTCATTTGGAGAGTAGATTTGAGAAGGTAGATTTGAAATAATTGGAGTAAATTGTGTGTGGATGATAAAGTTGTATGGATTAATGGATAAATGGTAAGATTTTAAGAGATTGATAGGAATGTTTAAAATAATTTGATAGATGTTATATATTTTAAGAGATTTGATAAGAATGTTTGGAATTATTTGATAGATGTTATATATTTTTTTAATTGATAGATATGTGAAATTACTAATTGACCTTTGTAGAATAATTGATTGATCTATATGTCACATGGCGCAGAATACCCACTTATAAGGGGTGTTTCATAACTTTCAATTACATCCTTGCAAATCTCTTATGGAATATCCTATCCTGCAAATCTTTATCAATCCATATTTGCAAATTAGTGCATACGAAGTTTAAGCTAAAGTGATGAATGTGTATAATAATTAATAAATATCTTTTATCCATTTTATTAAACAAAAGAAAAATAAAAACTATTGAAGAAGATAAAATGAAAGATGTTACGATCAAAATTATTAATAAAATTGACCAACATTGATAATTTTGAATTAATAATTTAAATATAGAAAATAAAAATTCTTTACAAAATCTAATAAAATTTCTCTCATTGGAAAATTTATTCTTAGTTAAGAAAAGGCATATAACATAACGTTATAAGCTCATTAAATTAATTAGACTTATCAAAACTATTAATTTAACTTAATATTAACTAATTTCAATGATGTGTTTAGATTTGATGATAGATATAAGGAGTGGGAAAAAAGAATTTGAAATAAAAGTAAGTCAAAAGCATGTGTATTTGTATCACGAGCAAGATGATTAGAAATAATAAGAAAGTTTATGAAAATTATAAGAGATGTAATTAAGATGGTTTATAAAATATATTTTTATTATAATTTTTAGTTTTATTATTATTATTTTATTATAATTATAATTTTTATTTATTATTTTATTATTTTTACTTTTAACAATAATATTATTAATATTTATTTTAATAATTGTCTTATTTTTATTATTATTTTATAAACTTTTATTAATATTTTTTTATTTTTATCAATATTTTAAATTTTATTAAATTTATTATTATTTTATTGTATTTACACTAAAATCTTGTCGTACAAAAGAATCTATCAATTCGTTTTTTTTTTTCGTGATCAATTAATTTTTTATTTCTTGATATTTATACTTTCAATACTTATTTTTCTTTCTTATCTTTTCACTAATCCAAATACATCGTAAAAATCATTTTTTTTGTGTATTATAAAAGATAAGTGAAGATCAACAAACTTAATAAGAAATAAAACTCACAAACTTAATGTCTTAAGGTTTTGAGTTGAAGGTGGTGTCATTCTCTTATATGGTTTAACTCATTTCTCATTCTTGTGTGTCTCTCCAAAGTTTCCCCATTAGATTTTCTCAACAAGTGGTATCACAGTCGATGATGCCTGAGTCTAAGTTTCAGACAAATTTGTCCCGTATAAGTGTGTTTATGCTCAAGGGAGGTGATGTCATTTTTTTATATGATTTGACTCATTTCTTATTATTGTTTGTCTCCCAAAAATTTCCCTTCTCGAATTTTTCCAATAATTTCTATATTATATGAACTTTAGGAGGGAGATAAAAGAAAGTTTTGATTTTATAACCCAAAAATCATTATTTTCTCTTTCAAATAAACAAACTTAAATATTACTATAAAGTATGCTATAAAGTATGTTGGGTGCTATTAGAGTATCAAAGTAATTTTATTGTGCCCTACACAGTTTAGAACAAAAAGAAAGATAATTTGATGGTTGAATTGGTTTCTTTTTTAAAAATTTATTATATTCTATAATATATTCAAAAATATCTTAAAGATTGAAAAAATATATAACTTTTGAAATTATGTGCTCCAAAAGATTAAAAAAAAACATAATATTAATATTACTAAATACTCTTAAAAGACTGATATACTTTTAACATATATTTTATACACATTTAATCCCCTTAAATACTCATGACAATATTATTCAACAATTAACTTGAATTTTTTTAGTGTAAAGACAAGTTTGTAGAAAGTGACCTAATTGAGAATCTCAATAATGGAAGGAAAGGGAGAGACAATGGTGAAACGTGACACCGTAGACACAAATGGGGGAAATCCCCTTGAACTCGAGGGAACAAGTGAGAAAGATGCAATTGAACCAAATGCACTTGAGGAGGAAGAGAAATAAACCACAAGAATGTCGAAAACAATAAGAAATGGAGCATATTTGTTCTTGGTAACATGTGGTGCTTCACCTTCCTCACCAAGACTGAATGGAATTTCTTCCAAAATTTGTCAAAGGTTTGTTTTCCGAAGTCTTTAACATTCTCGTGTTGTTATGCATGCTATTATAACAGAATAAATGATCGTCTTTTACATGTTTAGTATTGGGTTGCTTGGAGTATGTTGTAGATCCTGTTTCAGGTACAACAGATCTTTTTCGTTTGTTTCTCATTGGTTGAGCCTCATGGTATTGGTTTGCAGTAGCTATTCTTGAAATTAATGTTGTTTGCTACATCTTTTTCTTGTCATCATAAGAAAAATTTAAATTATTAACAAAAAAATTACTGATAAAATTTTATATATCGATAAAATATTATTATTAATCAATTTTATCAACAAAAAATTTATTATTATTTTATTGATAAAATTTATTGTCAAATTATCAAATTAAACTCGTTAGAAAATTAACAGATAATTTACGGACGAATTTAATTCGTTGATAATACTTAACTTATTAATAATAATGATAATATTGATAATAATAATATTAATTATTATTATTATTATTATTATAATAAATATAATGATAATAGTAATATAATAAAAAAAATCTAATTTGATAGTTGTGGTTTCTATTAATACCGAGAGATAATATCCCTGTTATAATGGTATGAATAGTAAATTTGTTTTCTTATTATGAACCAACTTGATTAAGAGATTATGTATTTAGAGAGCATATTAGGAAACGATCGAAGCTTTTATTTTAATTCCTAAAGATTACAAAAACTCTTGTTACCTTTTTAGATTTTTTTTTAATTTGTCGACAATACTTTTATTTTTTAAAATATATATTTGAACAAACTTTCAAAGTTTATTTTACATTTCTTAACATATTTAAAATATAAATTAATCATTACGTATTGATAAATATATATTACTAATTTAATTTTAAAAATATTTGCATGACACTAATTCTCGCTGGAGATAGATAAAATAGCATAAAAATAAAAATAAATATTAATTTTATCGTAAGTTCAAAATATCAATAGGTTGTGGTTATAAAGATGATAATATAAACTGATATATCGACTTGTAATGCAAAATGCCGATGGATGAACATTTCAACTTGCTACCCCCGCCCTCCTACGCATAATTTTTTTGCAAATACTTTTTTTTTTGTGTATGATTGTTTGTGTATATCTGAATATTATTTATAATTATTCTATGAATATAAAAAAATAACAAAAAAATATTATAATTGTACCAAACAATTTATTAGAGAAGAGTAGATAATTATTATATTTTATTTTCTAATATTCTGAATTTTAATTTTTTGTACCGAAAATATTTTTTTATTTCCGAAAATGATTTTTTTTTATAATCTTCCTTATTGATCTATAGGGTATACGTAACATCTCATATTTTTAGCTTTATTTTTCTTAAATATTATAGCTTAAATTTATTCCATCCTAGTTCGAATTCATTTGAATTTTGATATACTATATCAAATTATTAAATAGATATAGATATTAATTTATGCATATAGAAGATGCCTAAGTTAAGAGAATCTGAATGGTAGAAATTTGTTGGCCCAGTCTTTAATTTGATTTGTGCAATGCGAATAAGTTGGTGGTGCAGCACTCACTTCCCAGTTGCAGTTGGAAAATGGATAACCGAAAATCACGGACCCTCGCTGGACCACTTAGACTATACCTCGGTCTCTTTACTCTCCCATAAATCTAGCTCATCATAATATTTTTCATCGATTCTTAACCAAAAAGCGCGCAAACACATTTTTCTCTATTTTTTTTTTTTTTTTTAATAAGACAATGTTAATAGGTTTTATACATTTCAACAAAAAAAATATAAAAATTTGAAAATGATATTACCTAATCTAGTCCGTTTCTAAATTATGATAAGTTTCTAAAACAAAAATTAAATGATAATACTTATAAATAAACAATAATTATGTTTTATCTTTAAAAGTTAAACATTACAAAAGGTTTATAATAACTTAGGTACCTAGTTAACTAACAGATTTTAGATTTTTTAAATAAATAAAAAAAAGTTTAATAGATACTTACAAGGGGTGCACGTGATGAGCAACGCACATGTGTCCCCAAATACTCACTTTTTTTTTTCGAATACGGAAAATGACATGGGAAAGTTACAGGCCTCAAATTAGCTAGTAAAGTATGAGTCCGAAATAATTTCAAATTTGCCGTAGAAAAATTGCAGACAGTCAATAAAAATTATTGTTATTCAGATTTTTACTGTAATTTTAAAAAGTTAATAAATTTATTTACTTCTTTATAACTTCTATTTTTTAATTAACTTTTTATTTATGTGACTTATGTGACTTCACATTATCACGATCATTCATGACTATTTTGTCACGAGTTAATCTTTTAAAATTCTCAACCAACTCTTCATAATATTCAGTTAGATGTATTTTTTATTTTTTGCAATGAATGTCCTTTGATTGAGGCCAAACATCCATAACTCGTCACTTACATCACAAATAGATTTTGACAAAATATTTCAAATATCTAGGGTAATGGGTAAATAAATATACTCTTTTTATGATTTCTAGTTTCAAAGACATCAACAACCATATTTTTACTCTTTGGTTTTTAACATATAGTTCTTTATATGACTTTTTTTTTTTTTTTTTTTTTTATTGGAGGCTTCACCTTCTCTCAAATATAGCATAATTCTTTCCTCTCTGTGGTGATATGTATCTCTATTAGTTATGACCATATATTATAGTTGGATTTATTTACGATGATGCTTATATTAAAGACACCTTAATATTAAGCAACTGCCGGAATTTATTTATCTGTTATCTCTCTAACTAAGTTTTCCAAAAATTAAAGAGAAAAAAAAATCCTAAATTCTATTACCAAGTTGAAAAATAATTCATTCCATACTTTTTTTTTTAATTTATATTGTATATAGGTATATTGTTCTTATAGTATTTTACTCCTACAAAAGGAGTTAAATAAAGAAGTTTATAAATCTAGAATATATTAAAAATGATAGTTTTATAAAATATTTTCAACAAAAGTATAATTTAATCAATTAAATATTTCCATTTTAATATATGGTTGTCATGATTTAAACTTAGTTTTTTTATAATATAACTAATTCTTATCACAAAGCTACATATATTTTTTAATGTGTTGCAATATATATATACTTTATGTTTTTTATAAAAATGTGAAATATTTTTATAAGATCATATACATAATTTAATTGTTAAATCATTGTCATAGATGTTGATAAAGTCATGTTAAAAGTATGAAAGTTATAAGATTTCAAATTTATCAATATAAAAATATACTAAAATTGATTAGAGTTAGTGATAATCACAAAACTAAAGTGAAGTTGACTTTGGAATTTTTAATATTTGTTAGGATTAATTCTTTAGTATGACATATTATTTATAGTTTACTCTTTCACTAAAATATTACAATAAAAATATATGTGCATTATTAAAGTTATTGAACAATTAAAAGATATTTAATTTTTCAAAAGATAAAAAAAATGCAGTTGAAAATGGAAGAAAAAAATATTGTTAAAATGTAAATAGAACCTAAGTTATGCGAAAAACATAGTAATGGTAGAAGGAAACAATTTGATAAAAATGTTGAGAAAGAAACTATAAAATCTTCTCCATCATTTATTTTTATTTTTTTACTTTTTATACGTGCATACATCAATTATTATTTTTTTACAGTTTGAATAACTTAAAATATATAATATTTTTTTTACTTTTAAATTTAATGTTAAAAATTATGGTCATTAAATAGTATAATTAAAAAAATACTTAAAACTTAATTTTTTTTAATATAAAATAAATTCTTCCATATTGATAAATTGAATTTATCTTTTAAAATTAAATAAAAAGAGAATATATTATTTCAAAAAATATATAGCTTATATAATAATATTAATGATTCTACAATCCGTTTCTCCAATGAAAAGGAGTTTTTCAAAGTTAAATTCAGAAAAACTTAAGATCAACTATGTTTCAAAAATATGGATTGGTCTTATTGTGTATAAAAAAGGAAATATCAAATAAAAATTAATAAAACTTCAAAAAATAAATTTTAAATGAAATTATAATAATTTATTTTATTAGTAAAATATGTTCATTCTTTGTATAAATAATTTACATGCATAAACTTTATATACATTCAATGATCTAGCGACCGAAAGAATCTGTCTAATGTAAATTGTAGAAGAGCATTGCTAGGTCATTCAATTAAAATATTTCAGTTACTACTTTTGGTCGTAGTGAATGAAAAAAACATGACGTAATTTTTTCTAAAATGTCCGAAATTTTAAATTAAAATAAATAAGTAGTTTACAATTAAAATAATTTTTTATGAGTATTAGCGTAAATGTCTTGCTCCTTCGTCCTCTTTTGTTGGAATGATGTTTTAGACAATTAAATATCAAAATTGTCTTTCTTCATGAATTTTTATCCACTGATGTGTACATCCATAACACAATTGCCTGGTATCAAAGACTAGAGATTTCCCATCCATGTCTGCAAGTTGCACCAAACCATCTATTGGTTCAAAAAGATTCTCAGGCTTGGTTTTCTCGATAATATGTTTAAAAATTGATAATTCCTTTCTTAAACCAACTTACTAGATACTTTAGTAACCTAGTTTTATTAATGAGAATGCTTAAAGTGAGTTTAACCATAAATCTCAATAATTTTATTCAAATTCCTATCCATGCACGTGAGATAAAATAATAATATTTATTATTAATTAAAAACTTGAAGGCATTTATTTCTTAAAGTAACAAAACATTTTTAGAATATATAAATATATAAAAGAAGCTCTCAATCACAAGGGTTCACTGTGTTATGTGGGCTGAGATGTATAACTCCTAACTAAAAATAAAAATGAATTTTAAATATAGATGCACATAAACTTAGGGAGAAATTCCCGTAACGGTGTAATTTCAGTATGGATATTTTCTTGATAAAAAAAAAAAATTGCTATAATGAGTAAATAGTGTTTAGGTAACATGATTTTATCAAGAAGAAATTATTCTGTTGCGTGCTTTTAGATTTTAGTTTCGAATAAATGAAATTATTATGAGAGCAAACTAGAGTTCAGTATAAATTAATGTTGAAATTATACCTTTAATTTAATTGACGTTATTGATTTATCTTAATTGAAAGTGTGAGTCACACCCACGATTTCAATGTATTTATTATTAGATATTTGTAAAAAACAAAGGGGTAACTTATAATGAATTAAAGTTATGATTTAATACCCCCAAGTCAAATTTATTTTTGTTTTGATAAAGTTGGATCATAGATGTTGAACTTTTTTAGTAAAATTCACAATTTCAACTTTCTTTAGTTTTTTAGCAATAATTTTTTAAAATATAGACTATATTATTAAATATTTAAACATAATTGAATATTTTAAATTAAATATTTAAATATATATATATATATATATATATATATTTAATTAATAATAACAATAATAAAAATATTAATTATAGTTATTTGCTTTATCAAACATCTATAATCTTCTTTCTCTATAAAAGTGTTCATATCAATAATAATCAATTTAGTATTATTTTTAAAATTGATTATGGTATGTCATCTCTTTTGTTAAAATATTTTATTATAAATCAATTAGTTCGGTATAACTAATTTTTATGTATAACATGTAATCAATGTGATGTGAAGGTTAGAATTTTGATAAGTGTTGAAAAAGGAAAATTCTGTAGAAATATAAGATAAATAGTGTAAGCATGAGCAATTTGAGGAGAAACCATACACATTTAATTAAACCATACACATTTAATTAGTATTCAAAGGAAAAGTAAGAACAATTAAAGAAATGAAAAAAAATATGAATTGAGACAATAAAAGGGAGAAGAACACACAACTTTTAATCCAATAACTAAAGGATAATTGCAAGAAGATTCACCATTTAAAAAAACTTATCAAGATAAGAACCAAAATAATATAAGAGAAAGTTCAAATTCTCACAAACTCACAAGGAATAATTTCATTCAATAGTCTATTATATCCAAATTTACAAATACATGAGACTCTTTTTTGTAGAAAGGAGTTTCATCTAAGAAGTGAAAAAGACAACAAAAATGAGTTAACTTTATTAATCATTAATTAACTCGATTAAGCATAAGTTAACATATGATAATTTCTTAAAATTATAAGTAATACAGAGTTACTTGAATCTAGAGATATGTAATGATTAAATATAAAAAACAATTATGACTTTTGTAGAAGTCACATGTGAAATATTTAATTACTCTTCAGGAAACACTAAGGGTGTGTTTGGATTAAAGAGTGAATTTGAGAAAGTTGATTAGAGATGAAAGTGTGTGAAAAAATTTGTTGTCTGGATTAAGGAAAAAATGGTAAGATATGAGTAAAAAAATTGTAAAAGTTTGTGAATGATGTGATAGGTATAATAAATAGTTTAATAATTTTTGATATACAAACTTATAAATTTATCTTTAAAATTAAAAAAATATTTATTTAATATAATTGATATTTTTTTAAAAAGTTTATAAAAATATTTTATATATAATTAATTATAATATATAATTAAATTTACTTTTTATAAATTATATTAATATTTTTATTTTATTGTAAATTTAGTTATTATATATATATTTTTAATTATTTATTACTGTATATTAAAATAAGAAATATTTTTTTATTTTATTTAATCATATTGTTTAATAGTTTAAAATTAATATTTTTATTAAATAAAAATCACCTTTCCCTCAAATATGGACATGAGAGGAAAGAAAGTTTGAAAAGACAAATTTTATTATTTTTCACTTTTTTTACATAGTTTTTCCAACATTCTCTTTGTTTCGGTCCTCAAAATGTTTCTATCAGTTGAAAACAAAGAAAACCTAAAAAACTCTTAAAAGCTTGAAGAGTTAATTGAAAGAGTCAAACTACCTTATATCCACTTTAAAATTAACATAGTTAAAAACTTACACAACACTTATAATTTTTAAGATGCACAAATTTTATTTAATACCTCTCAAATTCAATATATGAAATTTATTCTTTTTTTCAAGTTCACCTAAAACCTAAAAAATTACTAAAGTTCTCTAATATTATCTTTCAAAGTTTTGAGTATTTCTATTGTCTGTCATGTCTTCATAAAATCTCTCTCTCTTTTTTTTTTCTTTATCATATTTCTTATGTTTGTTCTTTTTGTTTGTTCTTCTCTTTCTTTCATAAATTGTTGTTCATAATATTTACATGAAAATGCTACAATATACGAGTGAATAATAGTATTTAAAACATTTTTTTTTTGTTCTCGATATCTTTTGTTTCTTTTTTACTCTTTTAAAATGGAATGCCATGCGTTTTACCAAAGCAGCAACCGAAACTAAATTTCAAGTAACTAATGTACAACAAAACGTATTACTACCAAATAAGACTTCATGAGCTGTGGACACATTTTGAGGCAAATCCACCCAATATTTATACCAGTAGCATAAACCAGAGGTTCAGGAACAACAGTGTAAAAAAGTTCAACAAGTTATACTGTAAAGCCTTCAAATCCAGAACCAGACAGCAACCCCATGACTACCAGAGAATGAAAACTGCTGAGCCAAAAAAAAATAAAAAACATAATGAAAACTTCTTCGACATAATTTAGACAAAGCTATCGGGTTAAACTTTGATGCACACTTCGACATTTCTAGAGACATAAACTCCTTCAAAATCGGAGCCAGCCATATAGATTGAAATCTTGGACTGATGAACCAATCAGAGAAATCAATAATGAACCATCTCCTCAAGATAAACTAGCTGGTAGGATATTAAAAAAAAGTCATTATACTAATATATATATTTGTGTGTGATCACTATTTAAAGTTTGAAGTTTGAACAGCAAAAGAGGTCCCACGAAGGTTATAGGAGGGAGGGCCAAAACATAGTCATGGATGGAGCAGGAAATTGAAAGTTTAAGGCAATTCCACATATATTCAAAAAGGGTTTGGAGAAAGCGTAAAACGTCTAAAAAGAAGGGAGAGAAGATGGCGACAAATTTAGGGACGCATGCACCCCGTTGCTTCCCTTGATCTTCCTAAACACACATAAAATTGTGACCTACGGGCCCATTCCATGACCTGTCCACAAAACCCATTCCTTCTTCACAAATCTCTTTCTTCAATCTATTTCTTTATATGTTGGACTATGTCAACTTTATTTTTAAATGCATTTTACATATATTCCCCTATATCCTCCTCCAAATTAATAATAACAAAGTGAATCACTGTACATATATATTCCCTTTTGCCTTTTCCCCTCAGTTTTTCCTTTGTTTATTTGAAACAGGTAAGTATACGTCTGATATTCTTGTAAACGTGAATTTCTTAAAGGGTGATATTGACAGACATTTGCGTCATCTAAAAGAGATGGACAGAGAGAAAGAGCATAGTTGGACAAAATGGGAAAGCGGCAATCACAATTTTGCTCATGTTGTTTCTTTCTAAGTGAATATTATTGTGGGAAAAAAGTGGAGAAAAAGATAGGTAGCTAGGTAAGAGTGTAGGAAGTAGCATGGTAACCAAATGAAGGGAAATTTGATTCGGGAAAAGATAAAATTAGAGATGACAGAGAGAGAGAGAAAAAGAAGAGCAAAGATGAGAGGTAGCACACTTTTGAAAGGCCCATGTGGTGAGCATGTGGGGATTGCAATGTGCTCTTTTTCTTAAGGCAATGCCAAATCCCAAGTGCCCGGGAATTTGAATTCTCGTGGGACCTGATGCACTCCTATCAGCATGTTTTCCGGATCCTGCCAATTTTCCTTTTCCTTTCCTTTCATCTTCTCTTCCTCCAAATTCTATATGCCTGCGTCCCCCAACAAACTCCAAACCCTAGCTACTTATTTTCCTTCTCTTCATTTTCTATAAATGCACCTACCTGAATCATTCTATTATATTCATCTTCACACCCATATCATTTCCTTCCTCACTCGATAAGATAATTAGAGTCTTAACGGAAAGAATTTTACCGTTCTTAATGTGTACACTCAATGATTTAATATTATTATTAGTCTTAATCAAGAATATGGCAATCAAATTTAAATACTTTTGATATGGGTATCGATTTTATAACTATTTTTACTTTAAAGGGGGAGAAAAACATGAAGTGACGTAGACTTTTGTTGGCTCACTCGTAAACAGAATGCTGGGTGCCTTGACTGAATGACCTATAAAAGCATATTTACCACATTCTAACTCCAACATTCCAGAAACATAGCAAAGCAAATTACTGTGGGGGGAAAGCTTATTTTAACCTTTTCCCCTTCTGGTGCTACTGATATAGCATAATAATTAATAAAAATAACGGCACATGAGATCATTTTTAATTATGATTTGAGAACATGCCACATGCATGAGAATTGTATGGTAGCCAAACATTAGTTTGCATGTCAACCAATCCGAAATGAAGAGTGCGCATTTCATGCCAACTCCTAAGGCTGTGCTGTTGTTCTTTCATTGCTATCTATCAAATCAAATCAATGAAGAAATCATCCATTGATTTTTCTTTTCTTTTTCCTATTTGCCAATGCAACTATTAACGTTATTACAAACAATACACTAAGTTTCTAAAAATGACTATTCATTGTGCCTGTGAAAGAAGCTATACATGACGACGGTGCTATATTAAATCTATCCATGCGAGGGAATAGCAGGTAGGGAAACAAACCAAATGCTTCGCTTTCTCTATTATTAGTTTATGAGATGAGTAGAATAAATGTAGTCCACCAAAATTTTAAGCACACTGCTTTTAAAGACAGAATAGAGTTACATACAAAAAATGGGGTTCACCAAATAATATACACGTCCTATCACATCTCATAAGAAGGACTTTTTATGCAAAAAAATAAATAAAAATCATATAACTTTATATAAACAGTCAAAATTTAAAATCATATAGCCACTTAAAAAAAAATCATATCTATACATATAGCTAGATAGATAGATAAAACTTCGATACTTTTTTCTGACTAGTCTGTGTTTTTTTATTTATAATTATGATATATTTATTAAATGAATGACTATTATCAACCTGTAATTCTGATTAATACCGCTATAAATTGAAAAATAACATAAACCTGAACGTTAGGGGATAAGGAAAAATGATGGTACTACTGTTTGTCACAACACTTTATTGATGAACACACTTCTTATTTATTGTAAATTACTTAATTTTTAATTTGATTAAGAATATCAGTAATTAGATTTATTTAATGTTGTTGATTTCATAAATAAAAAAGTACTATATTTTCTAAGTTACCTCCAATAATATCTATTGATAATAGTGTTCAAGTTTAAGCATAAATGTATTTTAAAAATAATAACGCTACATTAAATAAGAATGAGTTAGTTGAAACTTTCTTATAATTAAGTCCATTAAATGTGATTATTTTTTATTTTTAGTTTAATCTAGAGGAAGCAGCTTTCAATAAATTTTAATCAATACAAAATTGTACTGAACGTTAATTGGAATCATGTGTCGAAATATTTTTTTTTTTAGCACCATTTAAAACTTGTTGTAGAATAAACCATCTAAATGCATAATGAATTGATTTTTTTTTTTTATAAAGTAGCTCAAGGTTTTTTCTCGTAAATTAAGAACTAATTGTTACTTGATTACTCTTTTTATTCCGTGTTATTTAAAATATAAATAAATATCCATGTTGGATAACATATAAATATTCAATTTATGTTACATTTTATTATTAAAAACATAATATCAATTAATTCAACTCTCGGATTAATTAATCTTGCATTGAACAAAAAAATTATTATTATTATCACTACAAATATTATTATTAGATTGTCATGATTAAATATGTTTGATATTTTAAACACAATGATCATTCTATTTTTTCCATTATATAAGCATGATCAATCTAAATCGAGTTTTAACAACGTTTGTGGTAAAAAGACTTGCTGCCGCACAGGGACTAAAAATTCTGCTAACTTTAACATGAGAAGGATTTATGAATATATCATATATCATGACAAATTATTTTAGAAATAAAAATAAATGTTATTTATACAGCAAATCATACAATAATATTTTGTTGTGTTTATCATAAAAGATGAATTGTGGTATATGTATGGCATCCTTTTTTTAGAAAACTCAAATCCAAGTTTTACAAGAACATCAAGAAAGACCTGAGAAAATGTTGATATTTTGAACATGTCTAAAATAATATTAAAATATAATCTTGTGAATATCTTCCTTATCAATCTATATAATCTAGCACATGTAACACGTCATGATTAAAGCACGCTATATTTACTTCTTGAATTATTGCATAAAGAACTTTTCCAAGAACCCAAATGGAATTTTCGCTGATTTTATTTTGGTACGATGAAAAATAATGTGGATATATTCTTAATATATCAAAACATATATAACATATTAAAAAACGAAAGCGTGTAATTTTTTTTTTTTAATCAAGTCATTCTGATTTTTTTTTTGTTTAGTTGAAAACTTAATATAAGGATTTATTGCGGAAATCAATTAAGTCTAGAAAATACAAACACATCCTATTCCATAATTTCATTACCCTAAAACTGAGGGCACATATAAAAAGATAAAATACAAAGCTATAATCATTAATTAATATAATTAATAGCGATGATAAGGTACAATCTTTCTCTCACGGAGTTCCACTCGCGGGCCATAGGCACATTGTTTCGAAGTGAGTCGTATTTAGTGAGTTTTGTTTGTATTCAAAACAAAGATACCGATGTTAGGTTTGCATTACATTAAGGTCACCTTTATTCTTCTTTACCACTAATCTAAATACACTGTTTTCTTTATAATGTAACATTATTCTCTATGGTTTTGGGTAGTGGGCCAGGGACTCCATGTGCCAGCATGTGCTGTGTCTTTCTCTCAAAGCCCCACCACTCTCATCTTTCGAGCACATAAATTCCTTCTCTTCTCACTCTTCCTCTTCCCAACCCTTCTCCTTCTCTCTCTTTCTCAGATCCTCATCTTATACCACTTTGCTTCCATCAGTAACACTGCAACGTCACTCATCAAATCTTACTCTTATTTCTTCTTTCTCCATCTTCAACTCTTTCTTTCACCAATTTCATCAAGGTATGCCTTTTTTTTCTTCTTCTAGCGAATTGCTTGCATGTAAATCACATTAAATTGATTTTTCTCTAACTATACCAAACCCTAGCTAATTATCATATGCTTCACATCACCCTTACACCCCATGTTATGAATTCCAAACAGAATGCGAAATATCAACTCCGTCAAGCAAGAATTCCTCAAAAAATGGATATGGTGTCTCAGAAAATATAGCTCTCAAAAGAAGAACATGAGTCTTTTGGAGAGAAAGAAAGCCATAAAGCTGTCAGCAGATTTGGCCATGGCTTCCACCAGAAACAAAACCACTAGCTGGAGCAAGGCCCTCCTAGCCAATGCTTCCAAAAACAGCAAGAACAAAGTCCTCACGTCACACGTGCTAGGCTCATCATCACTACCCCAGAGGGTAAGGAAAAGCTCCACGAATTATTCCCGCAGCACAAGGATCAGAACCTGCAGAAACACCTTGCGAAGAAACCTCGCAGTCCGCAGACCAAAGGATAGGGTGGTGGCGAGTTTCATCGCGAAAAAGCTGGTCCAGAAGAGAACGCGAAGGCTCAAGAGTCTCTTACCAGGAGGAGAATTCATGGACGATGCGTCTCTGGTTGAGGAAACCCTAGATTATGTACAATCACTGCGAGCTCAAGTTGAAGTAATGAGATGTCTCGTCACAGCCTCAGAGCTCATGATCCTAAATCCATCGTAAATATCTCTCTAGAATATACAATTATAATCATCCCATATGCTTCATTATATTATATTTTTATAATATTATGTTTTAATATTTGTTTTCTGGTTTTGTAAAATTTGCCCACTTCACATTTTCTCTTTGTGAGATAGAAGGGGTGGAGAAAATTAAAAAGAGGCGTTCCCATGTATACGCTAAGGCATTGTACAGAGGTAAACATATATATGCAAGTCAATCAAATTAAGTTTTTGTTTTCATCATCATATTGATTAGTTTGGCGTATAATGTTTATATTTGCGTGTTTATCTTTCATTCGTCCACTTTTCTTTTGCTTATATCATCGTATGCCAATCTGTATGTATCATTAAACCGACGTGAGGAAATTGACAATACATGTCAACCAAGTTGATGTTTTGCAATAAACAGCAAATTAAACACGTATGCTAATTAATTATCTATATCTGATGTCTTGGCTGTTAGTATATGTGTGTCTACGCCTCGATATATTATAATCACAACACCAACAAATTAACTCATTACCCATGTACATGTGCGCAATGATCAGGGGGAAAAGAGATGAAACTCTTTGCAGAGGTAAATCCATTTCATTTGCCCAGTGGAGTACTGATTATTCAGGCCATGGTGCTTTTCTATAGCTGAATTTTGAGTGTGAAGACTGGTGCATGTATATATTTTGACCTATTGAGGTTTATAAATGAAAATTGCTTTTAGGTGGAAATGTTTTTAAGAATAAATGATATATGGATTTGTATTATCATCTAATAAAAATTACTACCCCAATAATTTCATCCTTTTTTATAATAATTATCTCGAAAAGTATATCAAAAATGTTTTTGACTAACTGACACTATAAGAACTTTTATATGTAATACATACATATTAAATTCTATTTATAAAAGCAAGACCAGATTGCAATATAACTAATGACATTATAGAATATTGCTACACCTTTATGTAATTACAAATTAATATTAATATGTGTAGTAATTAATATTATTTTTTATAATAATTATTTTATAAACCATATGGAGAATCAGTTTTTATTTATCAATAATGTAAATTTTTTACAATAACATATTGTAGAAATTAAATTATTTTTGTTATACCATTAATAAGACAAGCAAAATAAATTTTTTCTTTTCTGCTTTAGTTTACTATAGATATGCAGGCACAGAAGTGTCGACTAACATATTGTTGGACATCAAATCACATAGACAGAATAGAGCTGCTATAGATATATGAATCTAAATTCAGTTTATCTGGTATCAAATATCAAGTGTGTGTATAATAAAATATATATTATCACTGGACTTTATCCATCACAATAGGAATAACTATATTTTAACTACCTGTGTGGATTATGTACATTTTGATCTCGCATTATAGGTTTTTTTCGTCACCTTATTACTGGAGGAAATGTGTATCCAACTAATATATATACGTATGGTGAATGACTTTGAGTTTCCACAATTTTATTCAATGTAAAATATATTATTGGTGTAATTTATATTGTTTATATAATGCATAAAGAAAAACAATTGAACGACCATTTCGTTAAAAAAATATTAATAGAAATTAAATTATTTATATTCAGAAAAATGATTTATTGACAACTACTTTTTTTTTTTCATGCAACTATCTAACTTCTCCTTTCAATACTAAAATATTATATTTAAATGATAATAATAAATAAAAATTAAAAATAAAAATAAAATCATAATGTATTTAGTTTTATGATAGGTATATAAAATGGTGAGACTGTGAAAATATCATTATTCTATTATAAAAATATGATTTGGTGATTATATATATTTCTTATACTAATAACTTATTTATTAATATAATGCATCATGCTATTAACATGCACGTCTATATCTATATCAGTAGTTATTGGATGACATGTATACACATTAATGGATAATTCATCAGTGATTGAAATAAAAACAACGTTAATATTCTGATCTACGAAATTTTTATTATAAAAAATGGTTTTAAAATAGTGTTAGAAAACTTTCAAAATTAGTTTAACTGCTATTAAAAAGGATAAAGTGCTACATATATATATATATA
>Ga0209489_100188_pt1 | contig 98485 bp, 41 predicted proteins | sample SiratrowhiteBW_FD_187527 | JGI IMG/M metagenome (GOLD analysis project Ga0209489, IMG submission 187527) | Root nodule microbial communities of legume samples collected from California, USA - Siratro white BW (SPAdes) (version 2) | ecosystem: Host-associated > Plants > Roots > Nodule | place... | reverse complement strand
AGAAAAAAATGTTTTATCAAGAGTCTTCCCTCATATCCCACTCAAAGCCGGTGTCAATTCTGCATCCTGATGTTCTTCTACTGCAACTGTGGTTGTGTCTGCTCCACCTCCCCCATGAAAATTAGGCCTGTCCCTAGGCTATGCAACATAAGAGCTAAATTGGTTAGGTAAGAGAAATTGAGACTAAAGAACACTTACCTCAAAGATTATGCAATGAAAATTCAAGATTGAAAAAGATTGAGCAAATATGGCTCACAAGGGGCAAGAAGGGAGTGAGCCCTTTAGGATTCTAAAGTTTTTTTTTTTTTTTTTTTTTGAAAAATTTCGCCCGAGCGAGATCAGGCTCGCCCGGGCGAAAATACTAGAGTAGCTACCCCTAATTTTCGCTCAAGCGAGATATTCTTCGCCCGGGCTAGCTTCACGTAGTCAAGATCCTCGCCCAAGCGAGACCAGTTTCGCCCGGGCGAAATAACTCCAGTAAGCACCCTTAATTTTCGCTCTGAGCAACTCCTCTCTCACTCGGGCGAGACAACTCCAATAAGCACCCTTAATTTTCGCTCTGGGCGACTCATCTCTCGCCCGGGCGAGACAACTCCAGTAAGCACCCTTAATTTTCGCTCTGAACGACTCCTCTCTCGCCCAGGCGAGAGTTGCAGTTCACAATTTTTCTCATTTTTTCTCTGCAAAATTTGCCCAGGCAACTACCTGCTCGCCTAAGCGAAAACATTCCTACACCTATGAGATTCAGGATCTTTTAACTTCACTGCTCCATAAGGCCTTCTTTGTCTTTGGACACTGTTCTTGGGAATTTTCCTTGCCTTTCCAAACTTTTCCCAACATTTCTGCACTTCTCTTTCTTCCCCTTTATCTATGTCATCAATGACAAGAATTTTCATCAAAGGATCAAATGCATGGATCCTCTTTTTCTGTTCAGCACAAACTTCATCTAAAACATCCACTCTAAAACATTCTTTTGCACCATTTGGAAGTTTTATAGCTTCAAAGACATCAAAGCTTACCTCTTCATCTTGTGCACACACCTTAAGTTTCCTTTATCAACATCAATGATGACCTTGGCAGTTTTCATGAATGGTCTTCCTAAAATCAAGGGAACTTCAGCATCCTCCTCCATGTCCATGACCACAAAGTCAACTGGGAAAAGAAATTTGTCCACCTTCACTATCATGTCTTCAACAATTCCATAAGGATATTTTATAGACCTGTCAGCTAGCTGTGAAGTCATCCTTGTAGGTCTCTGTCGCAACCGGGACGACGATCATAAATATATAATTTTTATTTCCAAAACAGAGTTTAATAAAACAGGGAGTCGCCATCATAATTTATTAAAGGAAAAACTATGGAAAAACAAAAAAAAAACTCGGATAAGGCAAGTTCACGAAACCGGATTTAGAATCCGGGAGTCGGTTACGTGTGGGGAAGGTATTAGCACCCCCACAACGCCCGCCCTAAGGCGGTACCTTTAATTAAATAAGTAAAATAAAGAGTGTGGTTTTTTTCAAAATATTTATTTTTCCCAAAAAGAATGCAATGCAAATGATAACAAAGAGAATATATTATTTTTTAAAGGGGAGCCCGACAAGGATTTGACCTCGCTCCTACGTATCTCTATCAAGGATAGAGAATCAGGGTTACGTAGTTCTTTACTTGAGTACTTGTAAGAGATAATTTCGGAATTTTGAAAAATGTAGGGGTAAATCCTGATTAAGGGAGGTGCGGAAAGTAGTTCAACTAGTCAAAAGGGTATTTTTGGGATTGTGAAGAGTTTGGGGTGTAGGCGCAAAAGATGGGGTGCAGAAAGCAACTCCTGACTAGAAACCCTCTTATGTTAAGGGCAGTTTGGTAATTGAGTTGCAGCACAGGTGCAGACTCAAAATGTGGGGTGTAAAGAACAGCCCCACTAGTTAGAATGCCACTTAGTAAGGGGTATTTTGGGTATTGGAAAAACGTGGGTGCAGACACACAAATAAGGATACGGGGAGCACCTCCACTAACTGAAACCCATCTAGGGTTTGGAGGCACGTGCACCGTGGCAAGAGAAGCGTGATTTCGAAGCTAGATGGGCCCAAATTGGTGGCATTGATTGATGGCAGGGAGAAGGACGGTGGCAACGTCATCCACCAAGGCCGACGACGACGGTATTCACGGCGAAGGCCTGGCGGTTCTCGTAGGAGGGGCTGAACTTGACGGCAGCAAGTCATGTTTTCACGTGGTTTGGCTAGATTCGGAGATGGTGGCCTGCGGTGGCTGTTCGCAGTGGTTTGAGTGGTGGAAGCGTGGCTGGTGTAGGTGACTGGTTCGTTCGGCGCGGGTTGGTGAACCTCGTGGGGATGGCAGCCATGGCAGTTTCGATGGCGGCCACGGCTAACAAGTTGCTTGGGGCGTTGTGGGCTTCATGGTAGAGGCATGGTGAAGCAAGGTAATGACTTTTGAGTGGGTGCATGTTGAAGGCTAAGGGTTGGTACAGGAACATGGCAGTTTCGGTGGAGGAGGCAAGGGTATACAAAGGTAAAGAGGAAGGTTGCCTCGTCGTCTTGGTAGAGGATCACAATGGCGAAAGCTTGAAGGAGGTTGGGGCGTACGTTTGGCAGTGGTTGTTTGGAGGCGTGAGTGGGACAATGATAGGTGGTGATGAGTGGTGTTTATGGTGGTTGAAGGTTTGATGGTTGGAGTGGGGGCGGAAGTGTTTGGCGCAAGTTGGTGGCGCATAATTTGTCTAGGAAATAAAAGGGAATGGGACCCACATTGAAATGACACTTAAATATGAATATTGGCTAGGAATTAGGGGTAGTGGGACCCACATTTCCATGCAAGATTGCCATTGTACGTGAGTATAAATGGGCTTTTTAAAAAAACTTAAAAGCTAGTAGGACCCACACGCATGCAAAGTTCCATGAACGTGAATGTGTAGCGAAGGGAAATGCATGGTAGTGGTGCGGATGACATTATGGTTGGAACATTGTGGCATTAAGGTTTAGTGTTAGTGGGGCTGTTTTAGGTAGGCTTTAAGGGCTGTTTTAGGTAGGTTTTAAGGGCTATTTTGGGATGTTTTTAGGGGCTGTTTTACGTAGGTTTTAAGGACTGTTTTGGGATGTTTTTAGGGACTGTTTTATGTGGTTTTTAAGGGCTGTTTTGGAATGTTTTTAGGGGCTGTTTTATGTGGTTTTTAAGGGCTGTTTGGTATAGTTTTGGAGGTAAAATAGTGTTGTTTTGGGTGTCGTTTTAGAGGTAAAGTAGTACTGTTTTGTGGTCAATGATGGCGGTGGTAGGCGTGGATGGCTCATGAGAGAAGAGCAGGTTGGTGATATTTAGCGGTGTAATTTGGAGTGAGGGCGCATGGCATGGTGGTGGCGCCGTTGGGGAGTGAAAAATATACTGTTTTGACAAGGCGTTTGACACTGTGGAGGTATAGTTTGGAGGCAATGGTCGACTCGGTGGTGGAGCGGTGGCTTAGCTATGGTTATTCGGCAGGGAGAAGAATGGGCTTCTATGATGGCACAGGTGTTGTGTTTGCATGTGGTGTGATGGATGATGGATAGTGGTAGTGAGGATTTGTAATTTTTCTTTTACGCTTGGTATATGGAAGCGAGGTTATTTTTGTGGTGACTTTGGTGCAGGTGTAGTTTGGGAGGTTCAGTAATGTAAGGACTTATTGTGGGATACTGCACGTATGGCGGTATTTTGGAGATGGGAGCAAGGAGCATATGCTATGCATATAGTATTTTTTTTTGTGAAGTGGGTGCAGTAAAACTTTGAAATGCATCCTACCAAGAGTAAAAAGCAAATTTTGTAAAAGACAACATACCTTCGTGCTTTTTTCTTTTCAGTCAATAGTGATTCTACCTTTCTCACGTGTCTTGTCTCTCCTTGCTCTTTTCAATGTTCTCTCTCTTCTCTCTTTTTCTTTCTCTCAAAAATGATCCCCCCTTTTCTACATTCGTTTCCCCTCTTTAATAATCATCCTCCCCAACCAATATATTTTTGTTTTTACTTATATTTTTTTAATTGATATTCCCCATTTTTAAAAAACTAGTAATTCAGTTTTAGAGAGGTTAAGAGAGGTTACTCTTTGACTCATTCACATTTGTTATTTTTTTTAAATTTTTAAAATTAATATCAAAATGAATCTAGTCAGTAATGAGACTTAAAACACTTTTCAACGGTAAAAATCTATTTTTTGTTATTAATTTTATTTTTTAGTTAAGTGAAGAACATGGGTTATTATCTGAGCAGTTTAAAAAAAATATTATTTAAAAATTTTTATTTATTATTTGTTTTAAAAACAGTACGTGGAGTTAAAGAGTGAGAACATGGGAGTCTACTGCCATTGACTCATTCTTTTTATTATTTTTTATTATTTATTTATTATCTTGAACGTGCAAAATCAAGTAAGCAGTTTCAAAGCAGTTTCCTTTTCTTGTTTTCTATTTATTTTATTATTTACTTTTCTAATATATATTTATTTTTATTTTGTTTTTATTATTTAATCATTAATTATTTAATATTTATTTATTTTATTTATTATTTTCGTTTTTAATTATTAATATTTTTTAATTATTATCTTTTAATTATCACATTTTTTAGTTTTCTCTTAATGGAAAAATTCAATATATTTTTAATTACTATTATTGCTATTATTATTTTTTTTAACAAACTCCTAATAGACTGATCTCCCGTACTATTTCTTTTTTTTTAATTTTATTTTAAGACTGTATTCATTGAATATAATGGGACCAAAGTCTTTTCTTTTTTTTTTATTTAAATGAAAATAATATAATAAAACTAGATAACAACCCTTTTATTTTAATCTTTGTATTTATTTATAATATGAAATAATTTGCCTGCCCGGACGAAATTGGGTGTTGACAGTAAAAAAAGGGCAAATTTTTTCAAATTGGTGTAATTTTTTTTTTTGAAATTCCTGAAATGAGGCATTTTTTTTATTTATTTCCAGATATGGATAAATCGTGCATAAGAGACGTGATATCATTGTAAAGAAATGGTGCCCTTATTCCACAATTTAATATAAAATTAAATGAAATCGTAAAAAGAGGACATCATTTTAATTTAGTAGATGAAATTGTGATCTAATATTTCAATTAATGAGTTAATTAATATAGTGAGAATACTGTACAATTTTAGTAGGGTTAATATTCTCCACCCATTCCTCTTATTTTTGTTTGACATGTGTGATCTATTGCTAATGTGTAACTAAAATAAATACAAAAAATTTAATTTAATTTGAATAAAAGAGTGGTTACTGAGAAGAAAAGTTATATGTTATGAATTTAGTTATTAATATATGAAATAGATTTAGTTAGTAATAAATATAATTTAAAAACTAACAATAAATTTATTTAAAAAATTATATAATATTTTCAATTTTTCATTCTAAATTTATTGCTAAATCTTAATTTTATTTAAAATTATTTTTATATTAGTAACTAAATTCAAATATTAAACTTAAACTTAATTTTGCTAAATATATTTTATTACTAAATGTTAATTTAATTTAATTTTTCTTTTCAAAATTAAACTTACTTTTAATTTAGTTCAATATATAAATCTTATACTAATATCATTTTTTATTTTAATTTAAACAATAATCCCCTCAACCATTATTGTATAATTTCAAATTAACTTCACATTTGTTTCAATTTAATTTCAATCATTTTTATCAATAAATAAAACCACTTTTGTAGCTGTGCATTTATTTTAGTTGCACATTAGCAATTCATCACATGTACCTACTAAATTCTCACTATATTAATTAACTCATTAATTGAAATATTAGATACACAATTTTATCTAGTAAAGTAAGATGGTGTCTTCTTTTTACGATTACATTTAATCTTATATTAAATCGTGCAATAGGGTCACGATTTATTTACAATGATATATTGTCTCTATGCACGATTTACCCATATCTGGAAATAAATAAAAAATACACCATTTTAGGAATTTCAAAAAAAATTACACCAATTTAGAAAATTTGCCTAAAAAAGACATAAAACATACCTTACTAATTAATTCTTAAATTAAAATGAAGTAAGAAAAATCTTTTTGTGTAAAATGACAATAGTATAATTGGTTTAAAATTTTTAAGAATTGTAACTAATATGAATACTTATATGCATTTAAAGATTAAAAGCAAGTAGATATTAAAATAATGTACATATTTTTCTCATACCGGTATAGTTATTTTACAAAACTTTTAGAAAAAAAAATTAATTTTTTTTAATTTTATAATAGATAAATTATGTCAAAGTGACATAATTTTATTATATAAACATCGTACTACTATTATATGATTTTATTTAATTCAAAATAAAATCAACGTCATTATGATAAAATTTTAAGATTTCAATTCAAATTCTAAAATCCTACATGTTATACTAAACAGAAATAAAAATTTTATTTTACCAATTTGAAAATTTTGTAAAAATATTGTAAAAGAAAAGAATAAACAAGTCCTTGAAAAACAATAAAAAAAAGTGTTAAAATAAAAAAACAGAGATATCAACCAAAATTTCAACAAAAACAAACATCGAAACAAAATAGATATTCCTGTTCTGTCCGAAACCAGCCAAAACCCAATGGCAGCTGCATCACTCTCCGCCACCACACCCGGCGTCCCTCCTTTCCCTCCACCAGTCTCCGCCCGTCGAACCGCCTCAACACGGGTCCAAGCATCGCCCCGACCCGACCCGGAACCCTCTTGTGGTCCTTCCTCGACGGCGCTGACGGTGGTGTACGAGCGGACGCGGCGAATAGCGAGGGAGGTGGAGGAGCAGAAGAAGCGGGAAGCGAAGGAGCGGAAGGAAATGAGGGACCGAAAGATAGCGTCGCAGAAAGCGGTATCGGTGATTCTGTGGAGAGAGGCGACGAAGGCGGTGATTGATAAGAGTGGTAGAAAGAAGAAGGGTCCCATCAACGCCAAGAAGCTTCTTCCCAGAACTGTCCTCGAAGCACTCCACGAAAGAGTCGCTGCTCTGCGCTGGGAATCCGCTCTCAAGGTTTTTCAACTTTCTTTGTGGGTTTTTCTGTGTCGTCATTTTCTGTTAGTTTGGACTGTGAATGAGATTAAAGTTGAATTTGGGTGAATACTCAAATTGTTCTTCAAAATTGGGGTGGCAGAATCGTCCATTTTCTTGTCCTATTGCTGTTTCACGTTAGTCATCAAGTTTAAGAAACTAAAACAATATATGAGCAATTTGGTCCTTAGATGATGTGTGAGACTATGGCAATTTAATCCCTCAAAGAACTAAACATTTTTTTAATCCCTGTAACAAGAATCCTTAAACATGTATTTTAATGCATTAATATGTAAAAAGAGTCGTGTAAGTAGGTCCTATTGTTAACTTTTCTTTGTTATGACACCATATTTTTATGGATCAAATACTAAATCAGGGACTATTTTTGTTTTAAAGCTATAATATGATACATTAATTTGAATTTTTTTAATTACAATTTTTATTATTTCAAAAGATTAAATTGACAGTGTCTTTGGTCATTTATCCATTTTTTATTGTTATATTTTAAATTTAAAAGTGCAATTTACTGCATACGTGCTCTGTTTAACTGTTGACAACTTTTTAGGAAACACTTTCTAATGTTTATAAAACAAACAAAATTTTAGAAAATAGAGAATTGTTTTCGAAAACAGTAAATAAACAAGAGTTAGTGTTGGATTGTGTGACAACTCTGGTAAGAGAACACAAATCTATTCTTTTTTATATTTTACACTATGTGATTATCTTTGGTAGAAATGAGATGAGAGTTGAAGGTTAAGAGAGCGGCGTTGGTGCAACAGTTACATAGGTGTGTAATTATTCTTAGTGTGAATTGTTACTCTAAGTTGTTTCTTTGTTATCGTAGGACTCCATGCTTGTAAGTTTTGGAGTTGACTAGATTTCCATTTTAAATGGATTATGTTGTGGCTGTGGTGATATGAGTTTGGAATTTAGTTAGAATAAAAGAGAAAAGGATGAGAAATTTTGACCATGATAAACTTTGGTTTAATTATAATTAAATTTTGGTTAACTTGTTGAGTAAGCAGTTCAATAAATGGATGTGAAGAGGAAAACAACTGAGACTGATTCATAAGAAAGTATAACTTTGATGGATGAAACGAGATATCTGTTTGTCAAACAACTTAAATGTAGGAAAAAGTATAGAGTTATGCTCTAAATACAGCAATTAAAAGAACAAGACATAGCAGATGAACATGTAAAATAAGGAGAAAGGCAGAGTGCTACTCCTCGCTTAGGACTAGACCTTGATGAGTTTCAGTCACAAATTCAATGTGCTCTACACCCAAGGACTAATCCTTGGTGAGTTTTCATCATAGATTTAATGGTCCATCTGGCTTCCCACATAATCTAGCCATTCCCCATGGTTACCTCGCTCCTTTCTCCAACCTTCTACTGCCTCATGTGAGTTCTGTTTGATTGAACTTTAGCAGACTTTTCCGTGCGTTCTCATGCCCACCATTTCTGTCTCTGCTTCCCTTGTTTCTCTGCTAAATTAGAATTGGCCCTCCATCAAATGCAGCAGTGGATTACCCATCAAATTTCTGTAAAAATACTGGGGCAGGAAAAAATACCTAAAAACACATGCAGTGTTTATCTCTTGTTTGAGATCTCTGTAGACAAGAAAACCTGTACAGAGAGCTTTGGCCGTAATAATTTTTGGTTTAATTGAATGTGGGTTAGCTTTTTGGACAAGTAGTAGATAGATGTAAATGGAGCTAAACATATTTATTGAAAAAGCTCATTTATTGATCGAGTAACTTAATGTATAGATCGGGATTATTTTCATTTGTCTAGTAGAAAATAGTAAAAGATTTCATTGGCATACTCCTAGCAAATTTATATCCTGCTATTTGTTTCCTCTCATCCTCAATGTCGTTTATTTATCAGCTAGCTGAAGAGTATGTTAGTCTCTTGCTGTCTCTCTTTCTGCCTCCTTTTATATATATATATATATATATAGCGAAGCAATTAAGTAAGTGCCAATACTTATTTGGGTCCTGCTCAGGAAATATGAAATGTTGAAGGAAGAAAGTAAATATACTGGGTAGCGAATTTGCGTTGGGATCTAGAAGATAAGTTGAAAAATGTAGCAGCATAAGGAAGAGCTAAATTGATGGTGGAAATCTTACTTATAGAATTGCGGTTCAAGGATTTCATATAATGAGAAAAGTTAATTTGTATGTTTTCGTATTTAAGAACATGATTTAAAACTATGGTTAAATGCTTTTGCACTTACTCTATCACAAACACTCTGATGGAACTATCTTTCTACAGGAAAACTTCATAATAATATTAAAGCATACTCTCATGGTTTCAGGTTTTTGAACTGCTGCGTGAACAGATCTGGTACACACCTAACACTGGTATATACATCAAGTTAATAGTCATGCTTGGAAAATGTAAGCAACCTGAGAAAGCTCATAAACTCTTTCTAGCCATGGTTGATGAGGGTTGTGTTTTGGACTGTGAATCATACACTGCATTGTTGTCTGCCTACAGTAGGAGTGGTCTCTTGGACAAAGCTTTCACTCTTCTTGAGGAAATGAAGAATACACCTGGTTGTCAGCCAGATGTACAAACTTATTCAATCCTCATAAAATCTTGCTTACAGGTTTTTGCCTTTGACAAAGTTCAGAGTCTTTTATCTGACATGGCCATTCATGGAATCAAACCCAACACAGTTACCTACAATACTCTTATTGATGCTTATGGGAAGGCAAGAAAGTAAGTTTTTTCCTGTCTCTCTTTACCTTCTGAAAGTAATACATCTACAATCTGGTTGCTAACAGAAATTGGAAAATTAATTAAATTGACTACCCTACTTTTACTTCATACTCTAGAATTTAGATACAATAAAAAGCAATGAGAGAGCGGAGATTCAATCTTTTTTGAGGTAGGTTATTGTCAGACTTAGCCTCTATGATTGCCCTAACTAAGGTCTTTCACGGTGTATTTATGTTGGGCACTAATACACCATCATCCATTCCTGGATTCCCCCTGCTTCTTCCCTTCCAAGTAAAATTGAGTTATTCAGTTGTTCCATTTTTGATTTAGTTGTTAGGCTTGTATTTATTCTTTCGGCAACCAGCTGCAGCATGATTTAGTATCATATTTGCATATCTGTAATATAATTATCCTTTTCCTGAAAGGTTTTCAGAAATGGAATCTATACTTGTGGAAATGCTAGCTGACCGGAATTGCCAACCCGATGCATGGACCATGAATTCAACACTAAGGGCATTTGGCAGCATTGGACAGATTGAAACAATGGAGAAGTGTTATGAGAAGTTCCAAACTGCTGGAATCCAACCAAATGTTCAGACCTTCAACATTCTCTTGGATTCCTATGGCAAGGCTGAGGAATACAAGAAAATGAGTGCTGTGATGGAATACATGCAGAGATACCATTACTCTTGGACAATTGTGACCTTCAATATTGTGATTGATGCTTTTGGGAAAGCTGGGGATCTCAAACAGATGGAGTACTTGTTTAGACTAATGCGGTCAGAGAGAATAAAACCTAGTTGTGTCACACTGTGCTCACTTGTGAGGGCTTATGCACATGCAGGTAAGCCTGAAAAAATTGGTGGTGTCCTGCGTTTTGTTGAGAATTCAGATGTATTGTTAGACACTGTATTCTTTAATTGCTTGGTGGATGCTTATGGGAGATTAGGGTGTTTGGCTGAGATGAAAGGGGTGCTTGAGATGATGAAACAGAGTGGTTGTAAACCTGATATCATTACTTATAGAACCATGATTAAAGCTTATTCTTTTAAAGGCATGGATGGCCATGCTAAGGAAATCAGAGAGCTCCTTCCAACAGTCACCAGGCCTTCACTGAAAAGGGATAAGCCTGACTTCTGATAAACAAAATATATATACTGATATTTTTGATCCAATTTCTTTGGCTACCAATGATCATTTTAATTGTTCATGCTTGCTATATGCCTTCTACTTTCAAGCGGCTTGTTTCCAAACTTTTCATCTTTTAGATGGAGACAGTATATATATTAACTGAAATTTATTGTAATAAATGAGTCTTTTAAATATTATTATATTTTCACCAAGCTTCTGCCAATGATAGGGTATATTTGAAAAAATATATTTTATTAGTGTTTCTCACTGTTTATTCATGGAAAACTTTCAAAAGTATTTTTAGAAAAAGAAAAAAAAAATTAAAACAAATTTACAGGTTAAAATTAGTTTGTATATGAATTTATAAAAATATTTTGACGTTAGCTTTTTCAAAAAGTAACGTTTATGTTATGTAAAGGTTATTTTTATCATATTGAAAAATTTATTCTACTATTTTCTGTTCTCCATTAAGTGTGTTTGCAAATGTTAAGGAAATAAAATATAACGAACCTATTATATTAAAATTGAAAAGGAACTAATAATATTTGCCATTTCTATTTTATACTTAACAATCATTTCTTTAATATTTTTAGTCCATACGAGTTTAGATGGTAGGCACTAAAAAATTTAAAATTATATATGTATAGAAATTAAAATTGCAATAGTATACCTATAAATACTTAAGTTTTTTTTAGTTAAGTTATTATCATTCATTTACTTTTTCCTTACCAAAGACACTAGAATCACAAAAACCTATCCTGTCAAAACTCTAAAGGTAAAATGAATTTCTGACTGTTCTAATGTTTTCCTTCGAAATTTGATGTTTAGACACCTCAAACAAGAAATTTTTTTTTTTTTCTGACATTCTATTGCATCCTTATTGGTCTCAAGTCCTCTAAAAGCCTCAAACGGCCAATTGCTTCCTGCACCTTCTCAATTTCAACCTATATTCCCACAACTTTTAAAATGATTATTTTACTTTTTTTAAGTCACTTTCGAATTACCTGTTATAAGAAAATTACATACATTTCTAAAATTTATGAAAGACATTTTAGAATACATTTTCTAAAGTAGAAAGATTTCTAAAATAAATTTTCAGCACGCATGAAATACTATGGAACAAATTTTCTAGAACATATTTTTTTGAAATAAACTTTTCAGAACATATAGAATAACTTTTCAGAATTCATTTTCTAAAATGTATTTCTGGATACTAAAAAGCGCTTTCTAAAATGACATTTGTTTTACAATGTTTTCCTTTCCTCCTTCTTCAACAGTGATGATGTATCGGCACTAACAGTATTAAGTGCAACGATGATGGGGTACAAAAAGTAATTACCCAATTATGGGACACAAGTTAAAAAATGGGGTACAAAAAGTAATTACCTACTATTGATTTATTTTGCAGTCCATTCTTCCATACCACCAATGCAACCAAAGCTTTCGAGTAGGGCGTGCATTTTCCATTCCCCTGCTTTTAAACCTATGAAATGGCAAAACTATCTTTAAGAAAATGTATTTTAATGTATTTTTAGATTTTTAAAATACCTTTTAGAATATACAATCCAAAATATATTAATATATTTTAGATTGTAGAATCTAAAATATATTGATAATTTTAAATTACATAATCTAATACATTTTTCTAGAATAAAAAAACTTTTCAAAATATAATCTGAAATATATTAATTATTTTGGATTATACATTCTTATGTGTTTTTCTAAATTTAAAATGTATTCTTTATTAAGATAAGATATTTTGGATTGTAAGATGTTTCCAAAATACACGGATAAAATTGAAATTTTAATCCATACGAGGGTGTCGGCTCTTACTTTGTAAGTGATCTTGCACAATCCGCACTAAGTTTAAGTTTCGATTCTTTTGGGAAGACAATGGCGAATACAATTCTTTGTTCCAGTCAATGATGTTTGATTCCTTGCTTAAGTCTAATTTTAGTTTTATATTCTACGATGCGAATAACTTAATAATTTGATTTTGATTCATATATTAAAAGTTCGACGATTTTAATCTTTATAATTTTATTCCAACACGTATTAACAACGCGAAACAAAATAACTAGCTAAGTAACTTTTTGTGATTTATTTTATCATTTAATATGAAATAGTATGTTACGTATGTAATGAAATTGAATATAATGTAAAAAGTTTTCGTAAAGATTTTGGAAATGATTAACTTTTCTAAACCATCTAAAGGATGATAATCTAGTGGAATAAATCACTGTAGTAAAACAATTTTTGATAGAGGGTTAAACCAAAATAAAACGGTCTACTTTAATAATAAAACAATATATAGAAACATGTTTATATTTATTAATTCCAATTAAATTATACCTAATTCTCATTCAAGTAATTTTCGAAAGTTTCCACAATAATTAATTATGTATGAAATACTTTTAACTACTTTTAGAATTACTTTTTGGTTTAAATAATAGACCAAACAACTTTTTAACTAATCTTAATAATGAAACAAAGAGTATTATTTCACACCAAGTTATGTTTGGTTTTCGTAAGTATTCTTTTCACCGTGATTATTGGCTTTCATATATATTATTTTCACATTCACACTTCTCTTTTACAAACAAAAGGGATTGAAAGATAAGAAAATTAACTTTCAATTAAAAGAATCTATAATCAAGTCTATTTCTTAGAAAGAGACTAACTTCACTAAGTAGATGGTTTACAGATAAAAACTCTTTTAATCAAGTTATTTATAATATTATTTGACTACTTTTGTATGTGGATATTATAAAAGGATCTATAATAAGTCTATTTTTTTAAGAGACTAACTTTATTAAAGAAATGGTTTACAAAAAAAAACTCTTTTAATTATATTGTTTACTGTTATTCTCACATCAGATACTATATATATATATATATATATATATAGACGTAATGCATTTTGATATTGACAATTTTTTCATTAGAGTTCTTCCATGTATATTTTTATAAAAATCTTCAAATATTTTTTAAAAATTCAATATTTGAGTATATTTAATAGTCTTACATTATTTAAGAATCAAGATTAAAGTTAGTTTAAATATATTTTTTTCCTTAACTAAGTAAAAATATAAATAATAAAAAACAATAATATATTCCATTGAGATTTCAAAAGATGTTTAAAAACTTCCTTTATTAAAAACGTATTGTTCAGTTTAAGTGAAATTTTTAAATATTAAAAGAAATTTCCTGGAATTCAATCAAGATTATCATGATTTCTCTACAAGAAAACAAAATAGGTAGTATTCAATTAAGATTTTAAAAAAGTATACCAATTTCAATTAATTATTTTGTTGATTAGAATTTTATGGATTTTGTGTGAATTTTTATTTGTATTTATAAATAACATTCTGTTGAAAGATTTCATCCAATTATATATCTGGGACATTTCTATTATAATGAAAACTTTCCTCAATCTCAACAACAAAATAGTAGTATAAAGTACTCTATTCCAATTTCAGATGTTTTTCTACACATAAGTCATTGTTTTATGTTTTTTATTTGGGTAATTACTTTCTACCATCAATTTCTAGATAATTGCGTTTTGCATATAAGTTATTACATATGATTGTTTAATTAACAAAAGTAGGTATTCCTTTCTTTATATGACTTTATATGTGATGTTGCTCTAACTTACTATAATTTCAAACATTTTCCTTTAATAATAATATTTTCGTCATCAAATTTAAACAAATGATATATACTCGTTTATGGTGAACAAATAGAAAACATTAATAGAGAAATCTTTGTTAATAATTTATACTTTTATTATAAAAGTAAAAACAACTGTGTTGTTTTTAATTTTTAGTGGAATGATTGTAGTATTGAAATATAAGTGTTGGAAAACGTTTGTTAGATATTCATTTAATAAAAACTTAAAATTCTTAATAAATCCATCAAAATGAGTTTTTATTTTTTTATTTTTTAATTCCTAAAAAAAGTGTGGAAGAATTGGAGTTTTTGAAACTTATTTGACTGGTAGAAATTTTTTATTATATATTTATGATAAAAAAGTAATTTATCATTTTGACTTAGTTGAGATAAGTCTCTAAAATAAGTGACATGCGTGTAACTAAAAGTATAATAATGAAAAATTATTATTATTATTATTATTATTATTATTATTAATAAATAAATAATTGAAAAGAACTCACCATTAAACTAAAAAAGATAGAAAATGTTAATTTGATTGTACTATTAAATAACGGTGATCCTACTAATATTCATTCATGTTATTCATATAACATATGATAGGTGAGAGAGTTCACAATGTTAATGTTATTGTTACTATTGATATTATCGGCTCTACTTCTAATGGTGGTTTGTTCTACGTTGTTGATTTCTTTTTTAGCATTATATGTTCGGATTTCCAAATATTTTCAGGTGCTTATGAGATATGAATATTTGTCTTTTAAAGGGTAATCAGTTTGGAGTCAATGTAAAACCTTTGTGCAAACCTTTAATAATGCATGCAGCATCCCTTTAACTTAACTTCCTACACCATGCATCAAGAGAGACTTGGTCTTTGTTTAAACTTCGGAGGATGTTTACCTAACGAGGTTGGAAGAATGTAAAAATCATCTCCATGGTCAGGTTTTGCTTAACAAAGATGAGAAGCCTCTCACAGACTTAGATCTTTGTAAGAAACTTGGAACTATTTAGGGCTTTTTGATTGCATGGAAGGCCATTCCTTTGGGCAAAGGGTTTTATGAATTTGAGTTTTCCCCACTTGAAGACATGGGTTATGTGTTAGCTGTGGGTTCATTGAATTTATTTTCAAGTCTTCTACACACTTTTGCTTAGACCAAAGATTTTGTTTCGGCATCCACAAAACTGACCAAGGCTTAATGTTGGATTCACATTCATGGTCTACCATGAAATACTGGCAGTCGAAGTCTTAAGAGGAATTGGTACTCCTCTTAAGTTAGATGAATGTATTATGAATAAAACTAGTGGCAAATATGCTCGTGTGCTTTTTTATATGGATCTTCTTTTTTCTTTACCGCAATAACTTTTGGTGGAGCGTCTAGGCTTTACCTTTGGTGCTGATGCTGAGTATAAAAGTTTTCCACCTTTTTGTTCTTATTGTAAAATAATTGGTCATATATTATCTACTTGCAAGAACTTCCCTCAAAGTGATGGGACTAATCAACAATTCAAGTCTAAACAACATTATGTGCCTAAGTCCACCCTAGACACTAAAGAAGAAAATGTGAATCTACACAATAGGACGGATAATGTTGATCTTACTGGTGTTAATGATCCGAAACCATCTTCTCCAAGAGGTGTTGTGGTTGCTTCTAATATTTCTGATTAGGAAAACAATTTAGAAGGAATGCCAACTCTTGTTGATGATTCTCAGTAAGCCTATCTGGTCCAAAATGTTGAGCAGATACAACATGTTTCATCTAAGGGTGACCTAAGTCACTCGTCTAGTTTGCCTCTTTCAAATTTTTTTTCTGAATTGCTTGTTTTGGAGGATAATTTATCTTAGCAAAAGTATGAATCTATGAATATTCTAGTCTTTAATCTACCTTTGGTTGCTCCTCTTTAGTCTTGCTTACTAATGATAATTTTAAACTTGTTGTCTCTTAAAAGAATTCCTTGCATATTAAGAGTGGTGATAATATGCAAGACGTTGATAGCAAGTTTCAAAATGAATAGAATTTGGTCTCTAAACGATGGTTGAAATTGTCTTAGAGGAGTAGGTTTCTCATTTTGAGTCTGATGGTCATGATAATCTAGTCCAAACAACTCGCAAGTCCGATAGGCCACCCAAAAATATTTCTAAAGTTGTTGGAAAAGCCTCTAAAGCAAACAACTCCAAGAGAAAGGGATAACGAACACGACTCTTTTTTGGAATATTAGAGGTTTGGCTAATCCAAATGTTGGCAACACTCCATGAATAAAGATTTGATGAAGCAATCCTTGATTAAGTTTGATTTGGGTTAGTATCTTGAGTATTAGGTAGTGGTGTGCAGTTATTTGCTTTCATCATGAAAAAAATGCATACAAGAGCTCCAAACAAGTCAAGGTGAATCAGTTTTCAAACAAGTGTTGGTGGAAATTTTTACTACATAGTGAAAATAATCAATTGTTTCGTATCATTAATCAATTGATTTGTACTCTATTAAAATAAATTGATTGATTTCCAAAATAATCGATTGATTTCACTTGAGCACGAATTCTGCTATAAATATACAGGCTCTACAGTTCACGAATGAGATTCTACATATTCTCAAAGAGTTAAAAAACTTGAAATTTCACTCGTGAGAGCTTTAGAAAGCAAGGATTATAGTTTTGAGAGGTTGATCAAAGATTCGTCAAAGATTCACTTTGAATCTCAATCTTGGAAGTGATCTTGCTTGTATTTGATTGATTAGAGCATCCTGCAGCCAAAATTAAGTACATGGAAGTCATTCTTTTCTTTCTTGGTTAATTTTGATTGTTGTCTTGATGTTGTTTTAGAATTTTAATTGGTTTTGATATAATTGTGTTGTTATAATACACTTAGATAGAGTTTTTAAGTGTGTTTGGGGTTGAATTTTCGTTTGGATAGTGTTTCCATGTTGAATCTGCAATAGTGTTTTGCAAACTGTGTAGTAGTGTTCTGCATAGGGGTTCTTGGAAAATTTTTTAGGGTTCAAGATTAGTTCTTGGACTTGATTTTGTTTGTAATCTCGTGTGATTAGTGGAACCTTTGCTAAAGTTGCAAAAGAACTGGATGTAGCTCTTCAAAATGAGTGAATCGGTATAAAAATCTTGTGTGTCTTTCTTCAATCGCGTATTGAATTTGCATTAATTGTTTTTCTAGTATAAATAATCGATTAAATGTGAAAATAGCCAAATGAATTTTTGGGTACTTAAGAATTTGCCTTTGGTAATAAAAACAATCGATTGAACGCGAATTTAACCAATTGATTTTTCGAGCAGTATATAAAACTTGGTTTTGACCCCTCATCTTAATTAACAAACTTCTGTGTAATTAGTTTAATCATAATTTGAGTTGTTTTAACTCTCATGTCTGTATTTCGATCAACTGGTGCATCATATTAACCCACTATTTTTATCTCACTGATTTAAAACTATTTTGGGTTTGTGCTGATAAATTTCAACCTGTTGTTTTCAAATTCAATTTGTTTATTTTCTAGACTGAAATTTTACAAAGATCCGTTTGAGTCTTTCTTGATCACATATAGTTTTTAGAAGAACCCTTCAACCAAGATCACTATTAAATTTTTTGAAATACTATAACTGAAAATTTTAGTTGATTGAATTGCAATTTTAATCAATTGTTTTTCATGCCAATTTAACTGAGTTTTGTTCAAGAACTGCTGGTTAAATTTCAATCAACTATTTTTCATTTCAACCTATTATTTTTCTGGTTACTCTGTGAGGAAATATTAATCAATTGTTTTATCATTTTAATCGATTATTTTTCTGGATGCGTGAAAATTGATTTTTCAGTGAGCTGCTTGTGATTTTATTTGACTATTTTATGTCTACTATGATTTGTGCATTGATTAATAAAAATTCTCATTCTTACCAAAAGTTTTACAAAATGAATTAATAGTTCAATTCACCCCCTCATACACTTCAGTTGACATAATTTTCAACAATTGGAATCTAAAGCAGGTTCTTGAAAATTACTCAAGTTTGATAAAAAAAATGGTTGAAAACAAACTTATGTTTGCAGATGGAGCCTCTATCAATAGGACTCTAATGTTTCATGGAGTGAACTATCAGTTTTGGAAAGTAAGAATGAGAATTTTTTTTGAATCAATTGATCGTGGTGTTTGGGATGCTATAGTTAATGGTCTTTTTGTGCCTAAAGTTGTTATTGATGGACAATGTGTTAATAAACCATGGTTTGATTGGACTAATAGCAAGAGCAAGAAAGCTCAATATGATTGTATTGCTAAAAACGTAATTACCTCATCGCTTAATCTAGGTGAATTTTTTAAGGTCTCACAGTGTTTATCGGCAAAAGAAAAGTGGGATACCTTGGAAGTCATGCATAAATGTATAAGCGATGTTAAACGAGCAAGGAAGCATGCTTTGATCCAAGAATATGAGCTCTTAAGAATGAAGCAATGGGAGACAATTGCGAACGGGCAAAAGAGATTCACGCATATTATAAATCATTTTATCAGTTTGGACAAGGTGTTTGACAAAGAAGAGTTGAACATAAAGATTCTAAAATGCTTGGATAGAAGTTGGCAACCGAAGGTCATAGCTATTTCAGAAAATAGAGACCTCACTACCTTGACCACTGTAGCTCTATTTGGAAAACTTAGAGAGCATGAACTGGAAATAAACAAACTGAACGAGAAAAGAATGGTGAAAAACTTAAAGGGATCGCGCTCAATTTTGCTGCTCAGAAAGAGGATAGTTATGATGGATGTTCCAGTAGTTGTAGTGACACAGAGACCTTGGCACTGCTTACCAGAAAGTTTAGCAAATTTCTGAATAAGAAAGGAAATGAGAAGAATCAACAAGGAAAAAGGTATACTAAAAAGGTTGATAATTCTTCTAACTTTACTTGTTTTAGGTCTGGTAAGCATGGAATATAAAAGTGGAGTGCCCGAATCAGTCTCGTAAAGATAAAGCCCCTGAGAAGAAGTTTGGAAATAATACAATGCAGAGAAAGGCGTACATTGCGTGGGAGGAAAATGATACTTCCTCTAGCTATTCTTCAGAAAAAGAAGAAGAAGCAAACCTCTGCTTGATGGTTGGATATGACTTGTCAGAGAGTAGTATAAGTTCCAACATTTCCTTGACTCGTGAGAATTACAGTATATTACTTAATGTGTTTAGAGAAACTCATGAGGAGGCCAACCGGTTGGCTCTTTCCAACAATAGACTAAAAGGACTAAACAGTTGGTTGGAAAATAAAGTAAGTTAATTAGAATAAGAGTTAATGAACTTAAAAACCAATTTTGAATGTCTTTACATTATTTTCTGAAAGGCCTTGTAAGGTTGGTTCCCAAGGTACCAATAATAAATTTGAACCCAAGTTTAACAGAGGACCAACTCTTCTGCCTTAAACTATTTTGCAGGAACTTTGGACAACCAAGAAGCAGCTATGGTACCTAGACAAAATTGTTCAAAGCACCTGTTAGGAGATGCTTCAAAATTTATTAATTTAAAGATGAGACAAGAAGGCTTCGTAACATACGGAGATAATAACAAAGGCAGAATCCTTGGTAGAGGTGATGTCGGGAGTTGTGATTCGATAATAATCAAGGACGTATTGTTGGTGGAAGGGCTAAAACATAATTTGCTAAGTATTAGCCAATTGTGCGATAAGAGATATAAAGTCACTTTCAAACTAGACTTATGCCTCATATCGAATGCATCAACATGTCAGAGCTTGCTTATTGGTAAAAGGGTAAACAACATATATATGCTAAATATATGTGACATAACATCTAATATGAATTGTTTTCTCTCCATGAATGATGAATGATGGCTTTGATATAGGAGGATAGCTCATATACATATGCACCATCTAAATAAACTTATTCTTAAAAATCTAGTAGATGAACTACCTAAACTCAAGTTCGAGAAAAAAAGAGTATGTGATGATTGTCAAAAGGTGAAACAGTCAAAAATTAATTTTAAATCAAAAAAATTTATTTCCAATACTAGACCCACGAAGCTGCTTCACATGGATTTGTTTGGTCCTTCTCGTAATATGAGCATAGGCAATAACTACTATGGATTAATGATTGTTGATAATTACTCTAGATTCACATGGACATTATTCATTGTAACTAAGGATCATGAATTCATAGCCTTTAAGTAGCTTGCCAAAGTTTTGCAAATGAAAATAATTGTAATATTTTTGCAGTCAAATCTTATCATGGAGGAGAATTTTAAAATGATAGGTTTGAGGAATTTTGCAATAAACATAGTATAAAACATAACTTTTCTACTACAAGAACTCCTCACCAAAATAGATTTGTAGAGAGGAAAAAATGATCTTTGGAAGAGATAACACGAACTTTATTAAATGATTCAAAACTTTCAAAGTATTTTTCGACAGATGTTGTTAATACTTCTTGCTATGTTTTAAACCATAATTTAATCAGACCTACTTTGAAAAAGACTCCCTATGAACTTTATAAGGTCAGAAAACCAAATATAAGTCATTTTAAAGTGTTTGGTTGCAAATGTTTTGTACTGAATAATGGGAAAGATAATCTTGGCAAGTTTGATGCAAAGGTTGGTGAAGGTATCTTTCTTGGTTACTCATCTCATAGTCATGTATATAGAGTTTATAATAAAAGGACTATGACTGTTGAAAAATTTGTACATATTGTATTTCATGAAGCTAACCTTGAATTACAAGATGTTTCTAAGAACAGTACAGATGAGGAAGATAGTAATGAGTTGTTGCAACAAAACAATCAATTGATTTAGAAATTCGGCGATTGATTTAGAAATTCAATCGATTGAATTTATCAGGTTAGTAGACAATTGTAGATGCAACTGGACAACAAGCTCTAACTCATGAAGAAGCATCGTTTGAGCATGTGAGCAATGCAAACCTTCCAAGAGAGTGGAGAATTCTTTGTGACTTATCTCTGGATAACATTATTAGTCAGATACAAAAAAGAAGTATCAACCAGACATACCCTTAATCATTTCTATGAAATATGACTTTTGTTTCTCAAATTAAGTCTAGTTTTATACATGATGCTTTGGATGATGACAAATGGATATAAGCAATTCATGATGAATTGAATCATTTCTCTAGGAATAATGTGTGGGTTTTGGTTCCTAAAACACAATATATACATGTAATTGGAACTAAGTGGATGTTTAGTAATAAACTAGATGAGCAAGGCATAATAGTTAAAAACAAAGCTAGGCTGGTAGCTAAGGGGTATAATCAAGAAAAAGGCACTGACTTTGGTGAAACTTATGCTTCTATTGCTAGATTAGAAGTTGTTAGATTGTTGCTTGCCTGTGCATGTTTGTGTGGTTTTGAATTATTTCAAATGGATGTGAAAAGTGATTTTTTGAATGGTTATATAGATGAAGAAGTATATGTCTCTTAGCCACCGGGATTTGAGGATCATACGCATCTAAATTATGTATACGAACTGTAGAAAGCTTTGTATGGTTTGAAGCATGCCCCGAGACAATGGTATGAAAGGTTGAGCATCTTCCTCACTTTTCAAGGCTATGAAAGAGGCAAAGTTGACACGACCCTTTTCATTATAAAACTTAATAATGATATCATTTTAGTATAGAGGTGTATGTCAATGATATTATCTTTGGTTCTACTAATGAAAGTCTCTGTCAAGATTTTATGTTAGCTATGCAGAGTGAATTCGAGATGTCCATGACAGGAAAATTAAATTTCTTCCTTGGATTGCAAGTGAAGCAAATAAAGAATGGGACATTCCTCTATCAATCTAAATATTGCAAAGAGCTCTTGAAGAAGTTTGAGATGGATAAATGCAAAGAGGCTACAACACCTATCTCTACCAGTTGTTACATGGACTTAGATGAAAAGGGGGTTTATATAGATCAAAGTAAATATAGAGGTCTTATAGGATCATTGTTGTATTTAATTGCTAGTAGATATGATATTATGTTTAGTGTTTGCATGTGTGCCAAGTTTCAATCAAATCCTCAAGAGTCACATTTCAAGGCTGGCAAGAGGATTTTAAAATACTTGAAGGGAACTATCAATGTGGGCTTGTGGTATCTCAGAGAAGCACCATTGAGTTTGACAGGCTACTCAGATGTAGACTTTTTGGGTGCAAGCTAGATAGGAAGAGCACAAGTGGAATGTGTCATCTACTTGGATCTAGCCGAATCTCCTGCCATAGCAAGAAGCAAGCTTGTGTTGCCCTATCAAATGTTGAAGCCAAATATGTAAATATAGGGAGTTGTTGTGCTCAAATCCTATGGTTGAAACAACACTTAAGTGACTATGGACTTACACTTTCTAAAATTCCTTTAAAAAGTGATAATACAAGTGTCATTAATTTAACTAAAAATTGTGTGCAACACTCTCAAACCAAACATATTGAAATTCGCCACCATTTCATAAGGTATCATGTGAGCAATGGTGACTTTGAAATTCAATTTATTGAAATCGAAAAACAACTTGTTGATTTCTTTTTCACAAAACGCTTAGCAAGAGATAGATTCAACTTTTTGAGAACTGAACTTGGTATTTTGGTTGCTTCAAATGTCTTTCATTAAATGAGCCTCTAATGTTATTTGGTAAAAAAATTTCAATTGATTGCTTTTCAAAAATAATGAGTTAATGAATTTGGTGTTCATATTTTTTAGTTGATTGGCTTTTCAAAAATAGTGAATTTAAAATCTAGTGTTCATGGTTTTAATTGATTGGTTTTCATAAATAATAGGTTGAAAATCTGATGCATTCTGGTTAATTGATTGATTCCAGAAAATGGGTTGAAAATATGATGCATTCTGGTTAGTCAATTGATTGATTTTTGATTGGTTTTTCAAAAATAGTGAATTTAAAATCTGGTGTTCATGATTTTAATTGATTGATTTTCATAAATAATGGGTTGAAAATCTGATGCATTCTGGTTAATTGATTGATTCCAGAAAACAACAAATTAAAAATATGGTACATACTGTTTTAATTGATTATTTTCCGAAAACAACTGATTATTTTCACTTACAGTTTCTCTGGTTTATGTTTTCTATGCGAATTTAATTGGCTAAACATTATGTTAAGTGCTCAGGAGTTACCCAACAGTTTTTCACATGTTTCAATGAGTTGAAACTCGTGACAACACATTAAACAAAGCAATTGCATCACTGGTTTGTACTTCACTGCATCAGCTGGATGATTCTTGGTCAAAAAGCAGTTATGCTGCTTTGACTGGACCAAATAACAGGTTGATTTTGTAATTGTTCAAGCTTTGAGTGCACAGACTACACAACTGTTTCAATGATTAATTGATTGCATATTTGAAATAAGGCAATGAATTTATACTTACTACATATCACATGCATTCTGCATTGCATTTTTCTTTAAAAATAGAATTGATTTTACATGTGTTGCACCTCACTTGTCACTTGCATGAGCATTGTGCATATAATTCCTCCTCCACAGTTTTAAACTACTAAATAGTTGAGCAAAATCATCATATCTTCATCCAAATCACCAAACAAGAGAGCAAGAGCTAGTTATTCCTCACAAGCTGAAGAGTTTGGCCACTTAGAAAAGTGGTTTTATGGAAACCAAAACCAGATGTTGTCCTACCTCCATGAGTTCAGTAGAAAGATCATCATCAGCCCAAAATTTATCAAACCCGACTGGCTAAAGGAAGAGCAACTCAATAAAGTGAACAGGCTGGTCAACTTCTAGAAATTGAAGAAGTTCTTGGCTCTCCATGGAATTTTTTATCCAGAACTTTTTAAAGTATTCTACATAACCTTTCATTTGATGGAGAGGAGATGTGGACCCATGTCAAAGGGGTTGACATGGTCATAACTCCACAAGTATTGTATGCGGTTGCAAGGCTAAAACATGAAGGTTTGAAGGTCACCAAGGGATCAATCGAAGACTTCAATAAGATCCAATTCTATAGGACTTGTTTGAGCAATCCAAATGCATAAATGAAGAGTTTTGGTGTTGGAAAGCTTGCCATGAATCCCCGGATCCTAGCTTTTATCATTGTGTGGATACTCACTCCTAGAAGTAGCAATCATGTCATGTTGACAGAAGAAGACCTATTGCTAATGTACTGCTTTTATCATTGTGTGGATACTCACTCCTAGAGGTAGCAATCATGCCATGTTGACAAAAGAAGACCTATTGCTAATGTACTTCTTTATCAACAAAGTAAAGGTGAATTGGGTCTATGTGGTGAAGGGTCACATTATCAGTCCAAGAGGTTGCCATATTACAAGCTACCTTATGTTGTTTTGATCTCAAGGCTGCTAGAATTCTTTGAAGTTGACTTGGAGGATGAACTTTCATAAATGTTGAAGCCTACTAGTGAGGTAAATCATTATATGCTGCACAAGATACGATTGAAAAAATCTAGTAATGGCACATGGGTGTGCAAGACAGAAGGAGAAAACATTGGAGAAGCTAGATTGAGTGGTACAACAGGGGGAGGATGCCATTGTTATTGTTGCAAAGGACTATGCCATGGTGCCTTACAATCCACACAGGTGGATCATGGAAAGCCTCATTAGATCACATCTATGAAGAGTAGAGAATGCATCATGAGTATTGTGTTACATAGTTCTAACTTCTGAACAATGTGATTGAGCATGTCCCAGAGCAAATAGACTCCATAAACATTGGAAATGAGAACTAAACACTTTTGCATTTTCACATTTGTTGCACCATTTTCTTTTCTGCCCTACACACCATTTTCATGCATTATATTTTCATGCATTTTGTTTTGTTTTATGGTATTTTTATCTCTTCCCATTTGAAGAACTCAATGGGGAAGAATATGAGGTTGTACCTATATTTGCACTAAATTTATACTTTACTGGTGTTGAATTTTGTCACTGTACTACTACACTACTGTTGTTCTGGATTTTATATGGTACTCGATTGGTTTAAATGTTGTCTGATATATTTCTACTGCACTAGTGATATATGCTTGGAAAGTGTTTCAAGATTTATTGAAAGATACATAGTATGGGGAAGCAAGTGGACGAAAGTTGGAAATTCACACAACTCCCACACTCTCAATCACAATATTGACTTCATCAAATTGGGAGAGATTGTTAGCAACACACCATGATTAAAGATTTGATGAAGCAATCCTTGATTAAGTTTGGTTTGGGTTAGTATCTCGAGTCTTAGTTAGTGGTGTGCAATTATTCGCTTTCATCATGAAAAATGTATACAAGAGCTCCAAAAGAGTCTAGGTGAATCGGTTTTCAAACGAGTGTTAGTTAAAATTTTTACTATAGAGTGTAAACAATTGATTGTTTCATATAATGATTTGTACTCTAGTAAAATCAATCAATTGATTTCCAAAATAATCGATTGATTTCACTTGGGTGCGAATTCTGCTATAAATATACAGGCTCTGTAGTTCGCGAATGAGGTTCTGCATATTTTCAAAGAGTTAGAAAACTTGAAATTTCACTGGTGTGACCATTGGAGAACAAGGATTCTGAATTTTAAGAGGTTGGTCAAAGATTCATCAAAGATTCCCCTTGAGTCTCAATCGTGGAAGTGATCTTGCTTGCATTTGATTGATTGGAGAATCCTACAGCTGAAATTGAGTCCAGAGAAGTCATTCTTTTCTATATTGGTTCATTTTGGTTGTTGTCTTGGTGTTGTTTTAGAATTCTAATTCGTTTTAATATAATTGTGTTGTTGTGATACACTTAGATAGAGTTTTTAAGTGTGTTTGGGGTTGGATTTTCGTTTGGATAGTGTTTCCATATTGTATCTGCAAAATATTTTACAAACTGTGTAATAGTGTTCTACATAGGGGTTCTTGGACAATCTTGTAGGGTTCAAGATTGCTTCTTGGACTTGGTTTTGTTTGTAATCTCGTGTGATTAGTGGAACCTTTACTAGAGTTGCAAAGGAACTGGATGTAGCTTTTGAAAAAAAGTGAACTAGTATAAAAATCTTGTGTGTCTTTACTGGTTTTGTGCCTTTCTTCAATTCCTTATTGAATATGCACTACAATTTTTTTTGTATAGATAATCGATTAAAAATGAAATTGTTCGATTGATTTTTGGCACAATACTTAAGAATTTGTCTCTAGAAATAAAAACAATCAATTTGAAAGTGAATTCAACCAATTGACTTTTTGGACAGTATATAAAACTTGGGTTTTACCCCTCATCTTGATTAACAAACCTCTATGTAATTGGTTTAATCATATTTTGAGTTGTTTTAACTTTCATATCTGAATTCCAATCAACCAGTGCATCATATTAACCCACTGTTTTTCTCTTTACTAATTTAAAACTATTTTGGGTATTTGTTGATAAATTTCAACCTGTTGTTTTCAAATTCAATCTGTTGATTTTCTGAACTTAAATTTTATATAGATATTTTTTTTTAATCTTTCTTGATCACAAACAGTTTTTGGAAGAATCCTTCAACCAAGATCACTGTTAAATTTTCTAAACTACTATAACTGAAAATTTAATTGATTGAATTGCGATTTTAATCAATTGTTTTTTGTGCCATTTTAACTGAATTTTGTTCAAGAACTGATAGTTACATTTTAATCAATTGTTTTGCATTTCAACCTATTATTTGTCTGCGAGTTGTTTGTGACTTTAATTGACTGTTTTGTGTGTACTGTGATACTTGTGCATTGATTAATAAAAATTATCATTCTTACCAAAAATTTTTCAAAAACAAAATTATTAGTTCAATTCACCCTCCCTCTTGAACTTTAGCCGACATAATTTTCAACACCAAACACTCAAAATATGTTGGAAAATATCTTAGGGTTAATATACCCAAACTGGTTTTTATTGCGGAGCCTATGATTGTTTACTCAAACATTTGTGTTAGGTCATTTCGCAATTTTATTCTTCTTTTGCTTACAATATTTGATATGATTAATAATGTTGCCAAGCTTTAGTGCTAATGTGATGTTGATGTCTCTTTCTTGGCTCTGCATTCTTCTATGTAGTTTGTTTCAATTTCTATACTTTGGCAGGGTGTTCCTCTTCATTTTGTAGGGGTTTATGTTTCATCTTTTCATGTTAGAGGTTGTTCCCTTTGGAATGGTTTGGCTAATGTGCATTTTAGGGGACTTCAATGTTGTGCTTTTTACTGAAGAGCCCAAACGAGACAATCCTCGTAATCAGGTTTCTACTAATGAGTTTGGTAGTTGGGTTAACTTTAATAACCTCACGATACTTCCTTTTTCTGATTTCTTATACTTGGACTAATGGTGGATTGGTTATGCTTAGAGTGGATAGAAAACTTGACAAAATATTTGTCAATTTTGATTGTCTTGATCTTTATAAAACCTACAATTATTTTGTTCCTCGTAGGAGCAATTTTGATCATGATCCTCTTTTACTTAGTATGTCTAATTGTGTTGTTATTAATAGACCTTCTTCTTTCATATTTTTTTAGATGTGGCTGCAACATGATGATTTGTTACCTTTGGCTAGGTCATCATGATTTGGTCAAGTGATTAGATGTCTCATGTTGGTGCTTCAAAAGATACTCCAACATCTTAAGCTGGCACTTAAGGATTGGAATAAGAATGCATTTGGCAATATTCATAAAGTAGTGTAAGATCATCAAAAGAAGTTTGGATGTCATTCAACTTGATACTGCCCATTCTTCTCCTTCTTGTGATATTTCCAATCTTTTAGCACAAGAAAAGTATATTTCTAAAGCTTTACATAAATCTCTTAACTGTCAGTCTATCCTTTGGAAGTAAAAGGCACATGTGAATTAGTTTTCAAACGATGATAGAAATACTTCCTTCTTTCATGATATGGTAAGAAAAAGACGTAATGCTAATGGTATTCACAGTGGTGACTCAAACCTTTAGGAAGGCTAAAACAAATTAAAAAGTGAGATAGTATATTAAAGTTATAATATTTTATTTCAAATTTTATTTTTTGAGTATTTTGTGATGCAAAATTATCTATTAAATTATTATAATTAATTTAATTTAACATATCTTTTTTAATTGATAATAAAGCTAATTTATTTAACGTTTGTTGAGATGTTATTTATATTAAATAAGATTTTATTAATTTAAGTTTTGAAAAACTCATTTTACCTGAAGCAACTGATCCAATAATTGTTAATATTATTCTATATGATATATGTGTATTTGAAAAAAAATATTCTTTTATATAATTAAGAATGTCAATTGGTTTATCATTTTAAAATCATATAATATACTTTAAGATATTTAATGAAAAACAAGTTTAGGCCGAGTTCAAGAAAGAGTGTAAATTGAACTTTCAAAAATTTTCCCAAATATGGAAAGTATTAAAATTTGAACGAAAGTTCTTTCTTGAAACTACTGAAAAAAATGATATTAAGAGGTGTACAACAAAAGATCAATAAATTCCAAATCAGAAACAATCAATTGAAACAATACACAGATATGAAAACAGTTCAGTACTAATCAAGTTACTGCCAGAAACAATAATTAGTAAAGGTAATAAACTAAAACCAAAATGTAAACTAGATCAGTCAAGAACCAGTAATAACATCAGATTCAAAAGTAGAAGTAATTTGTTGAATAAAATCACAGACTAGAATTGCCCAGAAGTGATGAGATAAACAGTATTGACAGTAACCTGAAGATCACTCATATAACAACATAATCATATTTAATGGACAAAACCAAAAGCAAGAATTGATTCAAGAAATCAAATTTCTAGAGGAATAATCAATTATACACTAGTCACTATTAATAGGAAATACTCAATTAGTATAAAGAACTGATACACTCAATTAAACGGATATAATAACAATTTCAAAAAACTCAGTGAAACACAATCAGAATGAAATATTCAATTATGCGCGATAAACAATTTATTGATCGAGCGATAGAAAATATGATAAAGCATTCAAGAAGAGAGCAAGAGAGATCAAGAACACCAAGATTTATACTGGTTCACGCTTCCTCAAGGGCTACATCTAGTCCTTTGCAACCTAGCAAAGAGTTTCCACTATAAAGATCAACAAGATTAGTTTACAACAATACAAACACCTTGCTCCCCCAAGATACCACTGTTCCCAGCAACAAACAACCTACTGTATCCCGCAACAAGTCAAAAATAGTACAAAAATCCACTACACAAACCCAATTGCAGGACCCTATGTAATCTGGGTACAAACACCACTGTTACATATCACAACCCACTACAAAATGTAACCCAAACCACTCACAGTACAAGAATTTATCAAAGATATTACATAACAGAAGTGCTTCTATACAAAACAGAATACAAATAGTTTAAGAACAATATAGAAGACTTAGTTCTGGTGCAAAACTAGGGTTGCGCTAAGCCCACTCAATTCAAAGCTCCAAGATTAAAGTTCTTGGAAGTTTTTCTTGAAGAAAATTGAATGTAATGAGTTCCCAAGGTGAAAACATGTTTTTCTCACTTAGAAAGTTACAATTGATCGCTCAAAATTCTTTGTTTATGGTTTTATCTTGGGTCAGTGGATAAACTCTTCAAAAAGTCTCTTTTTCATTATTGATGAGTCTTTTCCTTTTAATAATAATATTCACAATATTCCTGGACGTCATAGAGACACTATTCCTTTTAATTATCTAGGTGTTTCTATATTTTTTGGTGTTATTATGAGGCGATTTTTTTCAACCTTTAGATGATAGAGTCAAAAGTAAGCTTACTTCTTGGAAAGATAAGTTCCTGAATATGATGGGATGTGTGAACTTGTTAACTTTGTTATCTTTGGTATTGTGTCTTATAATTTTTATATTTACAAATAGCTTATAAACCAGTTAGAATAAAGGTGAGTAAATGAGTCAAAAAATTTATCTAAAATAGTGATGTTCTTAAAACAAGCCTTGTTACAATGAGTTGAAAGTTTGTTTATGCTCCTAATCAGAATAAGGGTTTGCAAGTCTTGAATTTATAGATTAAGAATAAAGCTTACCTTCTTCGGCTTACATAGGATTTTGCCTATAGCTCTTTACCTTGGTTTGGTCTAATACGTGATAAATTTCTTCACTCTAAATATGTTAAAGTTTGTGCTCATTAATCTTCTTCTGTTTGTTCTGGGATAAAAAAAATTTATGATAATATTTTGGAGAGTATTTTTTTGATTATCGGTCTGGTGATAAAGTAAATTTATGGAATGATGATTAATGTTCTTCCAAATGCATTCCTCTTTTGGTAGGTACGACTCTTCTTGAAATGATTATTGTACTATCTAATATGGTTAAAGGTTTAATGGTTCTTTAGACTTTGACCATTTGGCTATTACTAATCTTCTGGATAGCTCAAATTGGAAACTTGATGATATTAGCATTCTTAATCAGAAGACAACTAGAACTTTCTTCTCTACATATCCGACTTATGATTGGGAAAAAATCATTTAGTCTAATTCTATTCTCCCACTAAAACTTTGATGTTTTGGAAGTTTCTGCATAGACGTTTGCCTTCTGATCTAGATGCTATAAAAAGAGGTGTTTTTTTTCTGTTCCATGTGCTCTTTATGCAGGTTGCAAGTGGAAGATATTGATAATGTATTTTTAATTATTCTATTGTTTCCTTTATATGGACTTAGCTTTCAAATATTTTTCCTAATCTTATGAACTTATATTTTGTTGGCTTCATCACTTTCATTAAATCTCCTTAGTCCTCTTATTCATCTTGTTAAACTTTTGATCACCCTTTTTATAGATGATCTAGAAGATGAGGAATTTTACCAAATTTCAAAGGCTATTAGCATAAATACTGCTTTAAATGTCATTATCAATTATATTTGGACCTCTGGTAACACTTTTAGAAAGCGTATGACTAACTAGATTTTAGATTTTTCTATTTTGAAAGAGTTGCATTAACAATAGAATTGGAAAGGTTCTATCTCCTGTGCAAGTTTTCTAGCGCTTTCCTGAAGTTGGTTGGATTAAAGCCACCAACTATAGAGTTGCAAGAGGTGCTCCTGATTTTACAATTTTGGAGGTATTTTTAGGGGCATACGTATGGAATATATGGGTAGCTTTTTTGCTCTCTTGGATATTCAACATGCACTTTATGTTGAAGTTATGTGTGTCATTTCTGTTGTTGAATATGCTCGATTAAAGGATTTTAAAAAGCTTTGGTTGGAGTGTGACTCTTTTTTGCTTTATCAAGCTTTTGGTTCGGCTTATATGATTCCTTGAACTATTAAAAATATGTCTGCAAATTTGTGTTATTATAGATTTTAAAGTGACTCGTGTCTTTAGGGAGGGTAATAACTATGGTGATAGATTGGCTCATTTAGGTGTAAAAAATATAGTTAGATTTGTGCGGTATTCTACTTTACCTAATTGTATTAGGTTTGCCCTTTTTCATAATAGGTTTCAAATCCCTTCATTTCGTTTGTTCTTTTTTGCATGGGTTTGGTATGACCCCATATTTTTTGTTATTTGTTCTTTTTGTTTTTCTTAAATAATATTTTTTCATGTGATGATAGATGATTTGAGGGTTTTTTAATGCCAACCTAGCTGAGATGTCAAAATCCGTAGTGATACCTAACATAAGTCTTTTATTAAAAAAAAAACATGCCATTAGGTTGAGTCTTGGTCAACACTTGTTTAACATCAACAGCTTGACACCTAAAAACATGTTTGAGTAAGTTCCTTTACCATATGACACATTTCCTTTTTTCTTGGGGTTGATGCATGATTTCAAATATATCAAAAGTGGCATCATCATGTACCTATAATTTAGACTTATCATTCTCAACATCAATTAGGGTTCTTGTGCTTGTCATGGGGAGTCTTCCTCAAATAATGGGTATTTATGAGTTTTCTTCCATGTCCATTATAAAATTTTTTGTAAGGAACATAAACCTTTAACAACATGTGTTTCCATCATCTCTTGAGGAATTTTGTTTGATTTATCAACCAATTGAAGGGTCATGAGAGCATAAATGAGGGTGTTCAATTAATGTTATCTTCCAAATCAAGTAAAGTTTTCCCCACCCTTAAATTTCCTATTGTTGATAAGAATGTGAAACTTTTGGATCCTTCAAATTGAAAGGTAAAAATTCTAGATAATTGCGTTGCTACCTGCTTGTAATTCAACTTGTCATCCTCAACGAATCTTCTCTTTTTGTTAATAGCTCTTTCATGAATTTTGCATATTCAAAAGTTTTCTCCAACACCTCGTAAAAGGAATGTTTATTTGGAATATTTTAAAGATATTCATGAACAAAATATATTGTCTCTTTTTGTCATTCTTTGTATTCATTGAAGGCTAGGAGAGATTCTTAAAAAACATAGTTACTTAATTATTTTTCTTTTCTCTTAGCAATTGATGTTTCACCTTTCCTTACTATTTTCTTAGATTACTTTATCATTCGACTCTTTATTTTTCATCACTTTTTCTTATTCTCTTTTCATTTTTATTAAAAAGTATTTTCTTCCTCATGTTTTTCTTTATCTTGTTCTTTCTTTTCATTCTCATATTTTCCACACTTAATCTCTTCACCATTTCCACCCTTATATTATTTGTCACTTTTAGTAATAATAGTACATTTCTCACTTTTAGTAATAATAGTACATTTCTCAATAGGGTTTGTTTCGACATGAACATGGAACTGTTCAAAAAAGATATTCCTATAATTAAGTAAAGAGTTAAGCCTTTTTTATCTTCAAATCTTTGATAGTTGCTTAGGTTTTTCTTTGATTAGAGGTCGAGGTCTATATGAATTGGTTAAGCGTCTTCTCATGCTTTCTCTAACACACATAAAAATTTGGCCTAGGTGTTGAGGGTTGCATGTGAAGGGCCTGTATTTTTTATTCAACCCTCTAAGACTTGGGTGTTACTGCCACCCCTCCTCTATTATAACTACCTCTCAAATTTCCTCTAAATCTTCCTCGATTACCTAACTAATTAACCTCTTATTGAAGTTCCTCCACCAATGCGGCATTTTATCCTTATAGATGATTTTTGCCATAATTCTCATAACTATTAAGAAAGTGTATTGATGTAGGTGCATACATATGTTGTAACTACTCCTCTCAACAACCTTGCTCAATAATTTGATATGTTATGTAATGAGCTTGTTCTAGGCAAGAATGACATCATTTGCTCCCAACTCAAGGATGCCATTTTTTTGTGCAAGCTTGATATGTTAAGATCTATTATGATTATGGGAAATGTCTTTTAAAATCTCAGCATATTCATTTAGAGTTTTGTAGTTGACATTGCTTGCAATTGAGGCATTAAGGATAAGCTTTGTGTCACACGTGAGTCCACCAAAGAAGGTTCACATTTGATCATACTCATTTAACTCGTGAATGAGAGACTTTCTCTAGAAATCATGGAATATTTCCTAGCTTCTACCACATCAACAATTTTATCAAAGTTATTGATGACAATTTTGGTTTACTTTCATTTCTTGTGAGGAAAATGTCTCTCCAAGAATAGGTTGACCAAGTACTCTCTTGCAGTAAACCTGTTGGATGGAAAATATTACAACAAATAACTCGCGTTCCTTATGAGAGAAAAAGAAAATACCACCAATTTGATGGTGATGATAGGCACACCTTAATATTATGCATTATTGTAAAGCATTATGAACTCAAAATGGTATACATGAGGATATTAATTACTTACCTTGGAGAATTGGCTTCCTTTATAAGATTCAGAAAGGTTGGTTTAATCTTGAAGTCTTGAAGTGATGAGCAATGATCATAGGTCTGACAATACTTATTGGGTTCCTACAGGAGAAACGTAAAGAAGATTCGATATAGATGAGCCATGAGAAAATCATATAAGAGACCAAGATGTTACTTTCAACCCAAAACCTTGAGGTAATGGGTTTTTGAGTATTATTTCTTATATATTGTTCAGTTTACTCATTCCTATTCAATGTAGAACTCAAACTCACACTTGAAATCCTATATTGATTTACTTCCCCTCGAGTATAGTGATGCCCTACTTATAATGTCGCTTACCACAATAGTACACACTTACCTGAAACCTTATCATAAAGACATTCTGATACAAGGAATCTTCAAATCTAACATTTTCACCCACTAACGTGTTCAATCCATGTTCACCACACCAATTTGTTATGTTCTTCTGAGGGGAACAATAGTGAGCCATGGGCAAATCATATAAGAGATAAAAATATTACCTTCAACCAAAAACCTTGAGGCAATGAGTTTGTAGGTCTTATTTCTTATATGTTACTTATCTTGCTCATTAATACTTAATATGGAACTCAAATTTACACTTAAAATTCTAACAATTATGTTAAACTCACGAGGCCCATAATATACATATAATCAACCATTATAGGTCTCATATGTGGAGGTTGGTTTATTACCATTGGTTCAAGTGTGGTGGGTGTAGTTTGCAAGACATCCTATAGTCTTCCTAAAGTGCATTGATCCTCCTTTTTAATCTATCGTCCAAGAGAGATTCAATATTTACAAATCTTCCTTGCATAAACAATAAGAGTTACCAAGAAAAAGACAAGTGAGATCCGATAAATTTTTTTTAAAAATATTCACAATTTAAAATAAATAAATAAATTCATAATACTGCAAAAATTGAAAATAAACTTTCAAACCCTCAAAAAAATATTACAAATGAATAAAAATATGATAGGAAAAGGATGAATAAAGTATAGTTTAGGAAAGAAAGGGAGAAACAAGGAAAATATATAATTGAATAAATTTGAGACATTAAAATAGAAACAAAAAAGTTAATAAGTGAAATTATCTATCATGACAATAAACACATTAAGATATCTTACCCTGGTCGAACTTTTAATTCAAGATAAAAACTTTTGTTAGTATTACTGTAGCGACCTCATCGACGACGGACTGACGGCGATCCGAAAATGGAAATAATTTTTAAAAATGGAAAGGGATAAAAAATGAGATGTAGTTGCCACCATAATTTATTATGAGAAATTATGGAAAATCAAAGAAAAAGAAATGGTGGTCTACGAATCAGAGAATGGATTCGGGAGTCGGTTAAGTATGAGGATTGTATTAGCACCTCACAAAGTTTGTCCAAGGACAGTACCTTTAATCAAAATTAACAACTACAAATATTGTTTTTTAAAATATTTATATTTCCAAAAGTAATAACAATAAAATAAGTAAAGCAGAAACACTAAAAATAACAAATAAAAATAAAATAAAAATGAGATTTTAAATTAAAGAACTCGATAAGGATTGACTTTGCTCCTACGTATTTCCATTTAAAAAATGAAAAATTAGGGAATATGTAGTTCTGATAGAAAGTTAGGTTGTTTTTAGAAATTTGATTTTTTTTTTACTTTTTTATTTTTATATTCTTTTATTATTTTTGGAAATGAAACTTCATTTTGGATATCGCTAGACGCGTACGGCCTTTTGATATTTCAAACGAAGTTAAAACTTTCCGAAATTAAATGTCATAACGTGAATGGTCATTTAGGAATTTAATCGAGTATTATTCATATTTATTTAGTAAAAATGTAAAAGTGAGCTCCAAGTGTAGATATCAACATTAAAGGATGTGAAAAGCAAATGTTGGGCCATGGGGCCAAACATCACAATCTGTCCAAGCTTCTCTTCTTATTTATCGCATAATGGGCCAAGCCCAAAACGCTATTTCGTGTTGCATATTTTTTTCTTCACTTTTTTTTATTTTCAACAATCAAATGGGCCGATTGCAATGCTGCCACTTCATGCCACCCTCTCAATTTCTAATCTTCTTTCAATTTTTTCATTCAATTTGATTCAGCTCCAAAGCAATTGGGCCAAACCCAACACCCATCACCATCAGTTTGTTTATTTTCTTTAGAAGGCGTTTTACTCTAAAACAAATTAGGGTTAAGAGTAAAAGAAAATGAGGGAAGCGTGAGAGGCGTCGTTCTTGGACAATTAAAGAAACAATGTGTTGTTAGGGACAAGGTGGAGAAGGATGAGAAGTTGTGTGGAATTAATGATGAGTGGTGGTGGCGACAGTGAGAATAGTGAGAAAAAGAGGACAAACGCGTCAAAGGAGGTGGAGACACCAACGAAATACGTTGGCATAGTGGCATTTCATATTCCATGGCGGTTAGGTGGTGGAAATGGTAGTGAACAGGAAGTAGAAATCCCAGGCGGCCTTTGATATGATTTATGGAGACAGTGGCCACCATGGCAAGGATTAGGTTTCCGACAATGAAGAAAACACTGACAGTGTCTCTTCATCGGTGATGTTGGTAGCCGAGGGGAGGAAGACACAAAACTTTTTCTCTCTTCCCTTTTTGCGTTTCACACTTTTCTTTCTAATACAACTCTGGATCATTGGTTTCTAGATTTTTTTTTTATTTTTGGTTCTATGAATTAAGGTGCTCGACCAAATGCCACGAACAAGACTAAGAACATATAATGAAACAATACTTGGTGTTGTGTTGGTCGTAAACTTAATGGGATTCAAAACATGAAAATACATGCATGAGAAATTAAAATAAATTGTATAACATCAATATACATCTGAATCACACGAAAGGAATTGAAAGGGTTTGGCTCTTATAATGCATGCTTGAACGTGTTTGAATAAATAAACAAGGATCAGGCAAAGTAAAAACGACGTGCACAAAACAATTTGATAAAATGACAAGCATAAAGCAAAAGACAGAAAGCGTTTTGTAACATGAAAACTTGGTATAGTGATGAGGAATAAAGAACTTATCAGAATACAAATCATAGAACGAATAACAATGCATGCATGAGATCTTGAAAGAAATTGTGCACACCGAGGCAATTTAGGTGCAACAAATATACGAATGCAAACACACAATTACAAAACACAATGAATCAAGTTTGACACAAATTCCTCAGGTAAGAGTTTAAGGTTTCAAAATTTCCCGGCAAAGGCTCAAGACGCTCATTGCCTCATTGGAGGTAACAAATATTCAACAGATCAAACACATTATTGAACAATGCAATTCCAATGGAAGACAATGAACCGTAAATTCGCGAAGCTTGACATACGTTTAAATCAAATGAAATGTATAAATTAATCGCTTACTTGTTGAAGCATAAGCCTCCAATCAAATGTGTTCTTCAATTTGCAAATCTTTTTCTGACGAGTTTTCTCCTTCTCCGACGAAGCACTTCTCTCTCTGGTGAACGTTCACTTCTCCTCACAATCTCTCACTCACATAATCTCTTTGATTTCACTCTCAATTATGTATCCAATTCTCCCCTCTCTATGTGAAAGTTTCACTTTATATAGACGCAGAGCTTGAACATTTGCTTTCACCAGTTTGAGTTCTGGTTGTCAACCAGAAGCTTGACCGAAACCCTCTGTGCATGCTTCCTTGTTTGAACGAAACAACATAGATTGAAGAGTTTTGGGTACCTTCATGCATCGATTGACGTAGAAATCAAAACGACATACACAATGAACAAAATTATGAGTTAACTAAAGAAGATGATCAATAATACACTTGCCAATCAAAGCTCGCCACGTGGCATTGTACTTTCAACATTTTTTCACTTTATTGTGGCTTCCGCTTCTCTCTCTCTTCTTTTCTTCTTTTTTTTTTCTCTTACTATTTCTATTTTTTTTATTATTCTGAAAACAAAAGAAATGAGATGCAAGTAGCCAATATATATATATATTTTCACCCGGATAAAATTAGATATTGATAATTATATATATCACATTTATGTTATACTTTTTACTTAATAAATGTTAACTCTGGTCAGAAAGCTTTAAAGAAAATTTGCATTCATGTGAATGAATAAAGAAAATCATTTAAAGAATAACAATAATTTATACTTATAAGTTTCTATCTAATTTAACATAAAAACTATCTAAATCGATTATACTCTTTACTTTTTTTAAAATAAGATAGTTAAACATTTTAAAATAATGAATACAAACTATTTAAATTGATTATACTCTTAACTTTTGAACCTAAGATAATTAAACATTTTAAAATAATTATTACAAGTATTAAATTTGAATTTTGTAAAGATAGTTTATCTTATCAACTGTGGTATAAAAAAATTTAATTAATATTTCTTATGAAAAGTCTTCTATCATTCAAAATGGATCTTTTCACAAATAAAAAATAAGAAATATAAGTGAGAAAAGAGAAAGAGATAAAGAAATAAAAGATACTTTAGAAAAAAAAAAAAGAAAAAGTAAAAAAATTAAATAAATAATTGTCATAAAAGAAATTAAAGCTTTAACTAATGAAACTATTTTTCATGATAAGAAACACCCTAAGATCAACATAGTCAAACTCCTAAATTAAGTAAAATACCATTTTGATAGTGTTATTAATATCATATAACTTATCTTAAAATAAAAGAAAAAAAACTCAAATATGCAAATGTGAATAAATAAAGAAAAAAGAATTATCAATTATTTTGATAAACATTTATACACTTTCACCTAATTAATCAGCTTTTATCATTCAAAATAACCCAACATTTTAAAATTCTAATCACCATTTTAAATTTATGATTCAAAATTTTTCAAAAGGGAAGTTTTAGTGATGGATCAAATATTAAAAAAAAATATGTTGGTTCACATCTCTCGTGACCTAGATTACTGATAATTAGGAAATCCAATTTTTTAGTCGATAATACATTTTGGACTCCAATATTAATATTGTAACTAATTAAAACAGAGGAAAAAAAGATTATGTAGTTTTGGCGTATCACATCGTCGTCTTCGTTGCAATAAAACCAAACCTAATTGACAAGATCAGAAGCAAGATTAGAAGAACTAACCCAAATTAATTAAACCTATTTTGATTCTGAAGCACACAAACCTTGATGAAAAGAAAAGAGTGCATAATAAAAAGCCCAAATTGAACGTCCATTTTTCTTGCGAGCCCTCTCCTCTGTGAATCGTCGTGTTCATGTCCAAAGCCCACAACACTCCACCAGAGGTTGCATAGTCCCTCTTTCTCTCTCTTTCTCTCTCTCTCTCTCTCTCTCACCTCGCAACATCATCAACGACAACCCCCAACGCCAAAACGACCTTTCTCTTTCTACAATTTCTAGAGAGAGAAACTCAACGCAACCCCAATTGCTCCTCCTCGCCGAGGGAACACAACGGAACCAAACCTTCTTCCATGCCTCTCACATTCGTTGCCGTGCGCGCTAGCTTTTAGGGCAAATTCGATATCGTTGCTCCTCGGCCCGAAGGGACCCTAATTTCCAAAACCCTAGGAGAGAGGAATTTCGACTCGGGACGGGTCTGAATTGTTCCCTAGGTTTCCATTTCCGCGTTCAGGTGCTGTTTCTCGCCCTAATTGTTCTTTTATTGGCATTACTCGAAACCCTAGAATTGTGAAATTGGGGAAATGCTGGAAATGGTCGAGGTTAGGGTTTCAAATGTTGGGGCGAATTGTGCAGGGCAGTGTGTGCTATGCATTGCGTTAGAATGGAATGGCTTTGTGCCTCGAGTTAGTGTCTGCTAATGTGGTGCTGCATTGTTCTGTTAGAAAACTTGGTAGTTTGGGTTTTAACACTTACCGGGAAGCAAATTAGAATGCTGGTGTTTGAGTGGGGAGCTAGTAATTTGAAGTATAAATGTGGGGATAGTGTGATCTCACTTTGGAAATTTGAAGGGAATTGGTGGCAACCATTTCATGTATGTAATGGTTACTGAATATAAGTGATAATAACTTTACGTATCACTACTTTAGTTTTTAGTATGTTCCTATTATATTATTAGTTAGTGTGTTTCTAAATGGGCGTGGGTGTGCTATTAGCGTGCTTCTTATGTCTGGTCTCAAATTGTCCCGTGCAAACATTTTAAGTTGTGAGGTTGCCTTATTCTTCCAAAAGCTGGACATACTCTGGCTTTTCCTATAATTTGTTATTCTTATCTTTTAAATAATTGATACAATTTGATGAGTTATATATGGATAACTATGTTCTTTTATCTCATTATGTAACTATGTTGTAGATACTTTCTAGCATGCTTCTAAAAATGTTTTGGGATTTATAAGGTGAAATTTTCACTCAGTAAATGGTTTACATAACTGTTTTTCTTCTTCGGTTACATCTTTTGAAAGTAATATTTATATGTGGCTTATGTGGAATGATTATCACTTATCATTTATTCACTCAGTGGAAGCAGATTTAACCTTTGTGTTAAAGAAATGTCAGAATTTCGATTGCAATGGAAATGAAAAACTATAATTGATTAATAATGTACGCGAGCGCTTAGTATATAGGACCTAAAACTTTTATCGCAGGCTAGCTTTGAAAGATTTGAAATGTTAATGTGGTGCATGATACAAATCACTTGATGAATATGCTGGATTGATACCAAATGTATAATAATTGAAATTTGAAATATTTTAGTGCATGACATTTATCCATGAAATGTTCTTGTCACACAATTTTCTGCTTCCATGTTTTGTTCTTGTTTTGGTGTATATCTATTATTATTATTATTGTTATTATTATTATTCAATAAATACAATGAGGAATGTACTGAATTCCCTAGAGGTTATTTGTCTATTGCTTGGAAATACAAACATAATTCCTCATATATATAATTTCATAGGCTATCCTTGTTTCTACACCTGCTTCCTTTTTTATATTTATTAAGTATGCAACATTGCAACTCTTGTTTGCAAGGTGGGCTTATAGTCATCTTGAATTGAGATGGTTAAGTGTTTTTAGAAAGCTGTCTATGATCTGACCATCCAAATTATTTTATAATCAAAATTGATCGTAAACCCAATTGGAAGGAAGAACTCGAGCTGTCTAACTACAAAACTGCATGACTTGCAATGTTTGGAATCCAGGAGATCCAAGTTCTGAACATCCTATCCTAACATGCTTGCATTGAGTGTCACATTTTCAATTTGGGGAAATCTTTTTGATACAGTGATAGATTCTTGCTGAAAAGTAGTTCACTTATTTGAACAACACACTGATGAAATTACTGACTGTGCTTCAAGTGTTGGCTAATTGGTAGCATTTCTAATGTTTGATCAGTGAGGAAATTTATAGGCCTTAATGTATGCTTAGTACTTGGATTTACATCTTTAATTTGCCCTCTTTTCTGTACAAATTGGCAGATTCTTTGATAAATGGAAAGTGACACTCTTAGATATTAAGAGTGGGATGCATGGATGTAACTCAGGATCTGTCTTCCTTGTAAATGCTGAGGTTGATTCCATGGGAGGTGTTGTTGATGGCGGAGTTGGTGTAGGTTTGAAAACCTCTCCGCGTCAAGTAGCTATTGAGAAGGCTCAGGCAGAGCTCAGGTGAAGGGAAAACTGTTTTTGTACTTGCATTATTTTTTTGATTGTGTTTTTTGAGTGTCAATGTATTCATATGCATGAAGAATAACTCATGCATGTTGATACAGACTGGAATATGATGTTCGTGAAGAGAGAAGAAGGGAACTAGAATTTCTTGAAAAAGTATGAAGATTTGTTCTTTTGCAATCTTGTATTAGTAAATTTTCGATGCAAATGACTAGCAGCTCAACTGAGCTTTGTAATTGCAGGGAGGGAATCCTTTGGACTTTAAATTAGGGAATGCTGCTTCAGTTAGTGTTCAGTCTACTTCACTCACTGATCAGCATCAAGAGCAGTTTGTGACCAGGTTGTCTATATTTTCTTGTTTTTTCCTTTTTTTTGTCACCAGTATGTGTAATTTGTTTATGAATATCTACTGTGTATTAATTCGCTTGATGGTGCCCTGTCACCTCCTTGTTTTGTCCTCCCTCCTAATATGATTCAGTGAAGCAAAAGGTAGTTTTGTATTGACTGCCTCCCCTCATGGTGACTCTGTCGACAGTAGTGCCAGACCAGGGGTCCCTTCTCTTAGTGAACCAAATACTGCTGATAACCTCTTACTTTTTGATGGTGAGAATGAGTTGCCTGAAGGAGAAAAGAGGTCTCTACATTCAAATAAAAGGAATAATATTGCTCCTTCAGAACAGTCTTCCCGAATTGGGGGGAGTCAGAATGCAAAGGAGACTGAAGATTCTGCTATTTTCCGACCATATGCACGAAGGAACAGGTCCAAACCAAATCATGGTCCTCGTGGGGTTTCAAGAGATGGAAAGGGAATGTTATCTGATACAAACAAACAAAAGGACAACAATGTGCTTCCTGTTTCTAAGCCAAAGCCTACCAGTTTAAATGGTGAGATACTTTCCAAAGATCCAACATCTAATAAATCACTGGATAATGAATTGGACGGTTTGCAAGCACGTCAAACAGCTAGTGGCAGTGCTAGTGTTCCTGAGGACAAATTGGATAGTGCCATGAATAAAAACTTCAAAGAAGATCAAGGAATTATGCCTTCTCAAGATGATATTGTACAAACTCCACTTGTCTTGGCTTCTGGGGAAGCTAAAGCAGTTGGAGAAAGGGACCCGGGAACATCAGGTGATCTTGAGCCTCAGCCTTGTGCATCTACTAAACCTGGAAACGAATCCTCTTCTGGTCAGCCAAATGGGTTTGGCAACATAAAAGTAGACAGGAAAGGTGTAGCAAATGGAGACCAAAATTGCAGTGCTGCATTAGGCATGAAGAATTTTGATTCGGAGTCCTCCTGTGCACAAACTAGTTTAGCTAAAGATGTAAATAATAATAACATGTGTAGTAATTCTAAGAATATTGGTGCAAACGGAAATACTATGGAACAAACATCAGTATTTGAGAAGAAGCTGAATTTAACTGGCAATGGAGTTGTAAAAGAAAGAATTAATACCATTACTGGTGAAAATTGTGCTACTTCCAACAATGAACATGCTACTGCTTGTGCAAACGATTCTGGTAGTGTTAGCATAGTCAAAAGTGAGGAAAACATACATACTAATGGTTCTTGCGTGCCAAACAAGGTGAAAGATTCCTCCAATATTAAAGGACTGCATCACAATGAAAGTTGCATATCAAATGCTGATAAAGAGGAAAGTGGTGTCCTGATGGATCATCCTAATTGTATCAGGGAAGACAACTGTGAAAGACTTAAAGTTCCAACTGATGTGTCAATTTCAACAACGCAAAGTGCTCCTGTTGAAAAGATTACTAATGCAGTATCTGAATGTCAACCATGTACTACAAACAACTTGAAGTTACCAGACAAGGCTCATGAGGATTCTATATTGGAAGAGGCTAAGATTATTGAGGTCTTAAATTTTTGTTTTCATTTCTACTGATTATTGTTCTTGTAAGTTTTGTGGGTTTGTCAGTAAACTATAAACTTCTGACATCATATGTTAATGCAGGTCAAGCGCAAGAGGATTGCAGAGTTATCTGTTCGCACGTTGCCATCACAGATCCATAGAAAGTCTCACTGGGGTTTTGTCCTTGAGGAAATGTCATGGTTGGCAAATGATTTTGCACAGGTTATATTCCTAGACCTACTTGTGATTCTCTGCTCTATCGCCATTCTAAGGACTTGAAGAATATGAACCCTTGTTATATCTAATTGATAACTGATTTTTAATACATCCTTTTATTCCACTAAATTGTGTTTGTAGGAGCGTCTTTGGAAGATAACTGCTGCTGCACAATTGTCTCAACAGGCATCTTTTACTTCTCGGTTAAGATTTGAAAAACAAAGCAAACATCTTGGGGTGAAAATTTTGTCTCACAACATGGCAAAGGCTGTCATGCAGTTCTGGAATTCAATTGAGCTCCATCTAGTCAATGATGACCATAACTATATTGATGGTTCTGTTAGTTCGTTGAACATTGATTCCAATGAATCTTCTAGGGACAAGAGGAGCAATTCCGAGATGGCACTGGTTATTTACTTTATCCTTTTAATATCCCACTCTTAAAAATGTGATTTTATTTGCTTGGCCGCAAGGTTGGCTTGTGTTGTGATAGGACTAAACTTATAAGCAAATGCAAACTCGTTTAGTTAGTTGCTGTTGAGAGAATACCTTTTTAGAGTAAAGTGATGCTACAACAAACTACTCAATTGTTAACGAGTATTTTGCTTGTGATCATGTAAACTAGAAAGAGCAACCTAGATGTTATGCCTTGTGGAATCCTGAATGTAGTGCTTCTATATAAATTTGGTTTAGATGGTGTGGTTACTAGTGTTCTGCTTTATTGTTGATTTGTTTTACGTATCAGCTAGTGTTCCGGATGAACTTATTATACTTGATTTGACTGGGTATTCGTATTATTTCTCCTAATATTTGAAAGACTAAATTTCACAATTTATTTTTTTGTCTTACTATTTACAAGCTAATTTTTTTAGCGCTACTTGAAGGTGTAGTTTAAGAACGTTCAATATTAGTATAGTAGTTTTGATTTAATATGCTTTGCCTTTTCAGTTTGGTTTGCTCATTGTTTCATCCTTGCTGATGCATGTTTAATTGGCATTCTTTTTTTTTGCATTATTACATTATTTAGATTTGGATGCTTGAGAATCTCATTACTATTGCATGATTTGAATGTTTTTGTTGTGCTTATGATCTTGGTGTTTTGAGATACTTCTAAATTTTCCCAGCTTTAGGTTTCTATACTAATTATCTTGGCTATTGGTTACTGATGCTTGATTATTGGTGGTTCTGGTCACAGGAGAAAAGCAAATACTTGGATGAACAAAATACCACTAAACAAGTGGCACATACGGTCCATAGTTATGCTGTGAGATTTTTAAAGGGCATTAGATCACGTGGAATTTCTAGTCAAGCAGAAGCACCGACAACACCTGATAAAATATCGGACTTGGGCATTGTTGATATGTCATGGGATGATCATCTTACTGAAGTATGGGCTAATTTACCTTATCCTTATTTGATTAACTTATTAATTTGTATGTTAGTGACTTTTCTCTTGTTTATTTTCACTGATTGCCAAATCAAAATCTTTTTTTTGAAGTCCATTGAATGTTGCCATTTCAATATAAATTAATAGATGATTGTGGTTTACTTTTGCTGTTTGTTATAACAAGTTATATTCTTTTTTGCCAGACACTTCTTTTACATGCTGTATATATCACCCATGTGTTTCACTGTAAAGTTAAATTAAATTAAATAGTAGTAATAATATAAAATATGTTAAATTATGGATTTTAAAATTTAATAAATGACATATTATAAAAATGTCCAATGAAATATGAGTTAAAAACGTACGTGTAATGAGAAAAATTTTATCTATAAATTGATGTAAATTGTTAAGATAAATTTTATGAATATTAAATATTAACAATTATGACACCATTAATAATTATTCTTATAGTTATTGATTACTTTGGAGTGAATAATTCGTATCATGTTTTTGCTTGGCAGTTTAAACATGGAATAGATGATTTTATGATTACTTTTGCCATTAGTTTGTTTTAGCAATTAATTGCTTTTGGCTTGGCTACCTCTTTTACATGTATCTTAATTTCCAGGAAAGCCTTTTCTATACAGTTCCTCCTACTGCAATGGAAATATACAGGAAGTCTATTGAATCTCACTTTCTACAGTATGAGGTAAATTTATGCTCTTAAATGCTCTACTTTTACTACTAACATTTCTCCGAAGGTTTAATGTTTCATGACTGCTGCTGAAGTTTTATTGGTGTGAAGATACTTTGGTGTCACCGTTGTTCTTTTATTTCTTATTCATACTTTTGATGATACAATTTTCCCTCAGAAAACTGGTAGTAGCATTCAAGAGGAAGTTGAAACATCTATGTATGATACTGCAGCAGGTACTATTGGGAATATTTAGATTATTTGATTTATATGTGCGTTGTTGATCATTCTGGAATCAATCACAATTTCTTTTCCTCTCGAAATTTGTATGTAGAGTTTGGGCATGAAGAGGGTGCATATGATGAGGATGAAGGAGAAACTAGCACTTATTATTTGCCTGGCCTGTATGAGGGTAGCAGATCATCAAAATCATTGCAGAAGAAACACAAAAACAGAATGAAGTCTTACACTCCTAAGTCTAGTGAAATTGGAACTGATTTGCTGTATGGGCATTATTCAACTGGAGCTCAACCATCCGTGGTGCTTGGAAAAAGGCCATCAAGTTTAAATGTTGGAACAATACCAACGAAACGCATGCGTACAGCTTCTAGACAGAGAGTCGTGAGTCCTTTTGCCGTGGTCCCTGGGACAATACCGGTTCAAGCTAAGACAGATGCTTCAAGTGGAGATACCAATTCCTTTCCGGATGACCAAAGTACTTTACATGGTGGACCACAGATTCAGAAAAGTGTGGAGGTGGAGTCAGTTGGAGATTTCGAAAAGCAATTACCTTATGACTGTGGAGAAACATCAGTTAAAACAAAGAAGAAAAAGCCCAAGAATCTGGTAATCAAAATCTGTATTCATGTATATGTTTGCACTTTTGAAACTTGTGGATCCTTTTTTATTTTTAATCTGTATTTCTGCTGTAGATGCTTAACACTTATGTGTACAGGGTTCTGCATATGATCAGGGATGGCAATTGGATTCTGTTGTCCTAAGTGAACAGGTATTCTTTTTAAATAATGTTCTACTGATAATATTTCTTACAAAGTGGAACTTAAGGCTAACTCGGCTTCACAAAACTTTATTGTAAAATGAGGTTTGCACTCACTTATATATTATAATTTGATTATAATTCTAGGCAATGTGAGATCTTTGGTATACTCTTTCACATCTAGGATTAAACATTTTGAGTGTCGGAATAGATATTTTCTGGTGGTTTGATAGTGACAAGATAGTGGGTGACACGATAAGTCCAATAATCTTTGTTAAGATAATGTCACAATAATGTCACATCGCATCCCATTGTTCACGGTCTATAGGAATTTAATGGTGGTTTTGATTTGTAGCGTGACCTGCCAACTATAGCTGGATTTCAGAAGCCCAAGTGGAATAGTTAAACCTTTCCATCTTCTTAGTACTAACAATTTGGTTGCAAAGGATGTGAGAATCTTTTAGGAGGTTGATGTGGTGTTGGAAGGCACCTTTTCTTTCTTGAAATTTGGAAAATAATAATAAAATAACCTAAGAAGAGAGGGTAAAAAAGTCGCATCTGAGGGCACATGGATGGGTGTTTGGACTGTTGGATGGATTGGTTCCACACGATCTCAACCCCATTTGCACTGAAGAAAATGGTGGTCTTTGGAATCTATTGGAAAACTCACTGGAGGTGGTACTGGTGCAGTGAAGTTGAACCTGGAGAAAGGTTGACAAAAGAAAAATCTTTCTATGACAGTGAGTTTGCCAGACCTACACAATTTTGAAAGAGGCTCTAGATACTAATTAGAAAGGGGACTTTAAGCTTAATCTCAACCTCGCAAAATCGATTTTCTAAGATAAGACTTGCACTGACTTATATATGATAACTTGGTCATATCTCTAGTTGATGTTAGATTTCTAACAATATTCATCTTTCCATGATGAAATTACACTCGAGTTTGTAATATGTAATTAGGCAGAAGTAAACTGTATTTATAAACATGTCATTACTTTAATGTGAAGTCTTGTCATTGCGTCCACTATATCTGATGTAGCAGTTGCTCTATTATGTGCTATTCCACTACAGCGTTTTGGAGTTGGCAGGTCCACTCTGTTTCCAAGGTTCTTCCTTTTGTGTAAGCAAATATATTTTTATAATTTGGTGTGTTTGGTTGGAACATATAACAACAACAAAGGTCTTATTCCATTAGGTGAGATTGGCTAGATAAATTAGCAGATGCCCATATTCTTGGCTAAAGAGGCTAAACTAAACCCTTAGAGATATTATTAGTCAGGACATGGCAGATTTTTTCCTAACTGTCATAGGAAATTTTGTGAAGGGGAGGCCCAGCATGGTGGCACCATTGGCCATGGCCAGTTTACATGGCGGGAATGGAATTTTGGCCTTCTGGCCTATTTTACCACCCACTACTTATAACATTGTAATCTAATGTATTTTCTTTATGTGTGCTTTCGATGCCCTTTGTACATATCCAAACTGTTGATTGATTTTATTTTTGTCTTTTCCTATTCAGTGCTCCCCCAATATCTCCCTTTTTACAATCATGTGTACCATGTCCTTTCTTGTGTGGGCATACATCTGTTTGCTATGTTCTCATTTCTGCCACCTCTTGTCTTTTTTAAAGCCCAACATTCATCATATGAGACCTATCATTATTAACATGTTATACATGTGATGACAGAAGAGTATAGACAGAATGTGGGTACTGTTGTAACTTGTAACTCGCTCACCAAATGGTTCAGTTGTAATCAGTAGAATAAATAGTGTTTAGTCAGAGGGGAGAGGGGTCGTAGTTGTAGACTTCAATTGGAGAGTTTCTAGCACCATGCTGCTGTCAACTTTTTTAATGTACTTCAATGACACAAATGTGCCTGTTACCTATTTAATTATTTTTTTTTTCAATTTGGAAAAAATCTAAATGATAATAAAAATTAATATTAATCTAGGACCCTTTGTTTATGCCTTGGATTATTTGTTAATATTATTTTCATTTTCGATGTATATAAAATATTGGTAACTTTAAAGTAAAGATAATATGGAAATAGAAAAGTTATCACTCATTTGATCTAACCACTTTGCAAACGATCAAGAACAATTTTTCAACCAAGACTGGTCATTGAACAAGTAAAACATTGGTTCAAGGTTCATCCATGGTGAAACTGGTATTAATAAAGTAAAACTAATAAATAATGTATAAAGTAATATTAAAAGAACATAATACCATACCTTTATAACACTGAAAGCTAAAACATAACTGTATAGTTTTTAACATTTAAAGTACGTACAAAACCTGAAATAAAATATATCATGATACTTAAGTCAGGTTTCAATGATACACGTCAACATTTATTAACAATATTAAGTATAGGTTTAGAATAAACATTACAATTATTTTCCTTTTTTTACGAGAAAATCAAAATGATGATGTATTAAGCTTTTTCACATTATCTCGTGAATTGGTCTTGTCCTGATTTTTACAAGATTTACTGATTTTTGATAGGTTTTCTAATTATTTTTTTGGTTTTTCTCGAAGTCAATTTTTATGGTTTGTTTGAACTTGTCACTTGACTGGTTCACCAGTTTCAAGACTGATCAATCGGTTCGGTGTAGTTTTCAAAAAATTGATCAATAACTTTATTTCCATTCCACAATAAAATGTCTACATAATGAAATCAATGTTTTATTCCATTTTGTTTTGTTTCAATCCATTCCATTTTTTTTCCCGATTTGTTTCATTTCATTTCCCTCTGACCAACTAAAATAAGATCGACTCTTTCCACTATGAAACATAGTTGGATCAATAATGTATAGATGGGTTGTTTTTACCTTATAATGCTTAATATTGCTTTAGTAGATATTGGAGAAATTTACATTTGTTGTTCTCAATATTTTCTACAGTACTTATTCTATGGTATTTTAATGTATTTACGATGCAGAGGGATCATTCTAAGAAGAGATTGGATAGTCATAACTTTGAATCTAATGGAATTAGTGGTAAGCTCCCTTCTTATCTGATAACATGTTTAGATTTTTTTGTTCTTTGGTCAATATTATATTTTGTCATGTTTGACAAAATCAACTGTCCTGTTTTGAAGGTTTGTATGGGCAGCATAGTGTGAAGAAGATCAAGACATCAAAGCAGTCCCTTGATAATTTTGACAATGTTGCTCCAATATCTAATTCTATTCCCTCCCCTGCTGCTTCACAAATGAGTAACATGTCTAATCCTAGTAAATTTATTAGAATCATTAGTGGTGGACGAGATAGGGGCAGGAAAGCCAAAGCACTTAAGGTAATTTTGTTGGGAACTCAGATGGTTGTGTGGTAGCCAAGTGTCTCTTGTCACTGTACTGATTGATTTATTTTTCATTTTTGTTTTACTGATTATAGGTTTCTGCGGGACAGTCTGGTTCTGGAACTCCATGGTCACTATTCGAAGACCAGGTTGTTTGCTGTTGATAGTTATCTCACTTAACTCTTACTTTTTTGTTATACATATTTCAACTTCATGACATGCATTAAGGGGCATCTATTCTTATCTGTTGCAGGCTCTTGTTGTCCTGGTGCATGATATGGGTCCAAACTGGGAGCTTGTTAGTGATGCTATCAACAGTACTATACAATTCAAGGTAACTATGTGCTGATATAGTTACTCAGATAGGAAAGGTGCTATGATTGCAGGGCATAAATAAATCTACAATTATCTTCAATTATTGTTGTCACATTCTATAACAAAGTGCTCATCCTAAAATATAGTCTCTTTTTATTGATATTCACCAAGATTGGAAAGCTGATAGAGATTCAATGTCTCATTTTAATGCTGAGTAAGAACAATTCTGTTAAAGAATGGTTATGGCCACCATGGTGGTATGGTATGCCATTTTGTAGCATCTCTTCCATCTTCCATGTCACTTTTAATGGCATCATCTGCAATTAGTGTCTGCCTGATATTCATGTGGCATTTATGGCATGTGTGTCGCAGCTCTTACACGACTGTAAGAAATTTATTAAAGAAAAATAAGGAAGTGTTTGGGTTGTGTGACCTTACCAGACCACAGGCCCAATATTAATCATAAGAAAAAAGAAAAGAAGTTTGTGCCATGTATCTTATCCTACCCAAAGCGCAAAATGTTTAACAAAACAACCCTAATGAAGTCTCGTATTCTTGAGATACAAAACTGTGACCTACTAGCCCAACACCTGTACCTTAGCAACTAAGGGAATTCTTCCAGTGATAACCTCAGCAACAACCATCTACAACAAAATTGATTTCTCCTTTTTAAATTCTATTTTCTTTCAGTTGTCTTACATTTTTTCTTGCACCTTGTTTTACAAATATATCAAAAGATGAAAGAGAGAATTCAAAACTTTTCTTTCTTTTCTCTCCTTTATTTCTCAGCTATCTTTGTCATGGATTATGATACAATTTTGCAATATTTCCAGTGCATCTTTCGGAAGCCAAAAGAGTGTAAGGAGCGTCACAAGATTTTGATGGATAGAAGTGCTGGGGACGGTGCAGATAGTGCTGAAGACTCAGGATCTTCTCAGTCTTATCCATCTACACTGCCTGGAATTCCAAAGGCATGGATACTTCTATTATTTATTTCGTATTATGCCTTATATTAGTGGATCCTCATTGTTGGAAAAGTTTTCAACTTTGGTTGGTTATTTTCTATCTTTAGCAGGGTAGTGCCAGGCAGTTGTTTCAGCGTTTGCAAGGACCAATGGAGGAGGATACTCTGAAGTCTCATTTTGATAAAATTATCAAGATTGGGCAGAAGCAACGTTTCCACAGGAATCAGGTTTTAAGCACAAGCTTTTATGTTAAGTTGTTCCTAATGTTCAAGACATTTAAAGATGGTATACCAATCACATTTATGACTAATTAAATCAGGTGGTTAGTGGTTAATTCAATTAACAATTGACGAACTTAATTGATATACAGTTGAATCTGAGTCAACTTCAATGGAACGATGGTTGCAGTTCTGTGAAAGTGACATTAAGATCTGTTTTATTACATCTTATGATTTGAAAAGCGGACTGGACTGGTTGGTTCAGCTGGAAATTTGGTCATGCATCCAGTCCAATTAAACCAGCAAACCTCCCTGTGAAAGAAATGGTCTAAAAATTGGTGAACCGGTAAAAACTGGTCATAACTGGTTCAAATGGGCAATAAGTTTATTTAGTCTTTTCAATATTTTTCGATTGAGTTTATATTGCAGTGTTTTATTCTTAGTTTTTAGGAATGCTAAGATGTTCCGTTTCTTTGATATTATTCGTATCTATTATCAACAATGATTCAATGACAGTTTGACATAGTTTATTGAATAATTGGTTCAATGACCTGTTCAATTGTAAAAGCATTATGGACATTCTTGTACAAAAACTTGTTGCTATGATTTTAGAAACCTGTACTTGCATTACCTTGACATTTGACTATTCAAATATTTTATCCTTTCCTGCTTTGTTATTGTTGGGAGCCTAGAGCAGAAAAAAGGAGAGAAAACTCTCTTGCAACGGCCTCTCCTTTAAAGGATTTCTCCTTTCACGAAGAACTATGTGTCAACTTACAAATGATAACATTTGAATGCATTCTGTATCATCCACGCCAATTTATTTGTCACTTACTACAACTAACTAGTATTCTAACTATCCTTACTTGGTCTTCCCACAATGCAAAGAATACTCTGCGTCTCCTAACAGTCAACTTTTCTTCTAAAGGTTGAATGGAGCCAACTGATAAATTGCATGATACTGTTTCCCTGAAACTTACGTGTGCTGTATCCCCATGGTTGCATTTTCATTCCAAGACACGTCTTCTGTCGAAAGACTGTCACTGAAAGTCAACTGAAACCCACTGCTGTTACCTGTTGTTTCTCCCTTGTCTGAGTTCAGTGCTGAGCCAAATATGCTCTTGATTGGGCTCAATGCAGCTTCAACTAAAATGGTGCTGGGTGAAGTTGTTCCAATTGAGTCTGAGTGTTGTTTGAGGTCCATTCCTGGAGTCCAAAGCAAATCCAATTCAGGCTTGTGGGGGTTTCCGATTTGAGACTAACTGGTCCGAGACTTGGGACTAATTTCTACTTATTTATTACTATCTCAAACAAACTAATATCCTCCCCCTTTATGCAGTTATAAGGTTAACCTTTTGAGAATTGGCCTTTGCCATATCTATTTGATTTATGTCCTGGATGATTCCAAGAGTGCAGTTATTTCTGAGGATGTTGGACATTTAATTCTAAATGCCATTTTTTTAGTTATGATTATAATATGTGATTACCTGGCAAACATCGTAATTTTTTTGTTAACCTACTTATTTTCCTGTGCCCGTCCCTTCTTTTAATTTCTGACAACTAATTTGTAATGTTTTTGTTTTGTATGTAGAATGATAACCAACCATTAGTACCTGTCCATAATTCGCATGTGTTTGCTCTTTCCCAAATCTGTCCAAACAACTTGAATGGGAGTATTTTGACGTAAGTTCTATTTGTTTTATATGGAGGGAATCTACTTTGAAGTTTGAAACTTTGAATATTATTAAGTTACTGTGTATTCTCATTTAGCACTGTATGGCTTTTATTGTAATTTTTACATTCTGACTGTACATTGTTATTTTGTTTAGCACAATTGCTCTAGTATTTTAATCATATTTGATTTCTGGTGAAGGCCACTTGATCTTTGTGATACAAATCAAACAAGCCCAGATGGTCTGTCCCTTGGGTATCAGGGGTCTCATACTGGTGGTTTACCAATGTCAAATCATAGTTCAGTACCACCAGTGCATCCTTCAGCTGGGCTGAATTCATCTATTCCATCATCTTCTGGTGTGAATCTTAGCAACAACTTGTCATCATCTGGTCCATTGGGGGCCTCTGCCAGGTTAGAATATTTTATAACTAAAGCTTCTTGCTGTCCAATAATGAAATTTATGTAACAATACTAGTTATTCAATGCCTGCGAATCACATGTGTTTTTAGGGATAGTAGATACGGAGTTTCACGGACTACACCTTTATCAGTTGATGAACAGCAGAGAATACAACAATATAATCAGATGTTGTCTAGTAGAAACATGCAGCAATCTACCATGTCGGTTCCTGGATCTCTTCCAGGAAGTGATCGTGGTGGTGCGAGAATGTTGCCTGGTGGTAATGGTATAGGCATGATGAGTGGGATCAACAGAAGCATTACAATGTCTAGGCCAGGGTTTCCAGGAATTCCGTCACCATCTATGCTTAGTTCTGGGGGCATGCTTTCTTCTAGTATGGTGGGGATGCCAAGCCCTGTAAATATTCACTCTGGAGTTGGTGGCGGACAAGGCAACTCAATGCTGAGACCACGGGAGACTGTACACATGATGAGGGTGAGAACTGTTCATATTCTCTCTTGGAATATAATTGGGGTTCTATTGATAACATTTAACGTTTTAAAATTGGAATTTCTTCTTGTGGCAATGAAACATCCAACTAGCATCCTAGTTTTAATGTTTCTACTGGCTTCTCTTGGTAATTTTTATCAAATTAGTTCTATTTTAATTGATTTTCCCCTGGACATATGTGTCACATTTGTTTTTGTGATCCTATTTATTCCGACTAATGATTTTTCTTCCCATTTTCTTTAGCCTGGCCATAATCAAGAACATCAAAGACAAACCATGGTTCCAGAACTTCCTACGATGCCGGTTACACAAGGGAACAGTCAAGGCATTCCTGCTTTTAGTGGCATTAGTTCTGCGTTTAATAACCAGACAACTCCACCATCAGTTCAGTCATATCCAGGGCATGCCCAGCAGCCACATCAATTATCTCAGCAACAGTCCCATCTCAGCAATCCCCGCCCCCTTCAAGGTTCAAATCATGCTACTAATTCACAACAGGCCTATGCTATCCGATTGGCAAAGGAGAGGCACTTGCAGCAACATCAGCGATATCTGCAGCACCAACAACAGCAGCAGCAGCTTGCTGCGTCAAATAGCTTGATTCAACATGGTCAGGTGCAGTCCCAACTTCCTGTATCATCCCCTGCACAAAATAATTCCCAGGCACAACCTCAAAATTCATCACAGCAAGCATCTCTTTCCCCTGTAACACCAACATCCCCTTTGACTCCCATTTCTTCCCAGCAACAACAGCAGAAACATCACCTACCGCATGGTTTCAGCAGGAATCCTGGTGCTAGTGCATTGACTAATCAGGCAGCGAAACAACGGCTGCGACAACCACAGCAGCGGCAGTATCCGCAGCCAGGCAGGCAGCATCCTAATCAGCCACAGCATGCACAGGCTCAACAGCAGGCAAAACTTCTGAAAGGAATAGGAAGAGGAAACATGGTGGTCAATCAGAACAACTCTGTGGATTCTTCTCATCTAAATGGATTATCTGTACCTCCAGGAAGCCAAACTGTTGAGAAAGGGGACCAAGTCATGTCCATGATGCAAGGTCAAAACTTATATTCTGGATCTGGTAATCCAAATCAACCACCCAAGCCAGTAGTTCCTGCTCATTCTTCAAATCATTCCCAGTTGCAGCAAAAGCTACATTCTGGACCGACAAACACTTCATTGAAACAACTTCAGCCAGTGGTATCTCCATCTGATAATAGCATTCCAGGAAATGTTTTGTCGGTTACTGCTGGCCATATAGCATCATCTCCACAGACAGCTGTTGCTTCTAACCATCAACTGCCACTGCAATCCCAGCCACAGTGTAAGCAAAGTAATCAAACTCAATCAAATGTTCAGAGAATTTTGCAACAAAACTGTCAGGTGCATTCTGAGTTGTCAAACTTGTCTCAATCTGATTCACCCAAAGTTGATCAAAATCCTGCAAACAGTGCTTCCCAAGTTGGTACAAACACTGCAATGTCTCCAGGTTGTATGGATGCAGCTAATGTAACTGTTGTTCCTCCTGCTGCATCTTCTCAGTGGAAAACGTCAGAAACGCCATTTGATTCCAGTGTGGCCAATCCAGTTAGTCAAGCAAGCTCTCTAGGGAGTACGACACTTGTTGGAAATGACCAACCGACTATGAATCAAGGGATGGGACCACAACAATTATCAACTAGCTTACCTTCTCATGCACATAATTCTGGAGGGCAGTGGCAGCAGCAGCCACTGGCTCTCCAACAACAAACTTTAGCACACCCTACCCCAACTCAGCAGTCATATCAGCCTCCAGAACATCAGCACCAGCAACAGGAGCAGGAGCAGCATTCTCCCAAAGATGTAGCTTTGCAACATCAACCTCAACAAGTAAAACATATGCAACAAGGACAGAGTAGTTTGCTTATCCGGCCACCCAATTCTAAAGTGGAATGACGATGTCTAATGGATGGAGCAGCTGTGAGTGTGCGTGGTTCTGTCTGGATTGGAATCTTATACCCTTTTGTTACCATTGTACAGGTATTTTTATTTTCTATGCCCTTGTGTTATGAAAATTTTGTGACTTTTCAAATACATATTTTACTGAATCTTTTTTCGTGAACCTTTTATGGGGAGGAATGTGTAACATTTTAGTTTCAAAATTTAATTATTGATGTTTGTAAAAAGCTTTTTCCTCAATGGTAATCTCTGTTAGAATAGGTATTAAATGTGGGTAGAAAATAGTTGTATTCAAAAATTGCTTCATGTACCTATGTGCTGTACCTAACTTTGTATCTAGGAATCTAGTTTAGGCTTTTGATCTTTACTCTTCACTCTACTCATTGTATCTGGAATTCTATCATTATAAATATCGGAATTCTATCATTATAAATGAGATCATAATAGAGTTGTGATCAAGCCCTCTGAAATATAGTGTCTTTTGTTTATCTCAAGTTGGTATTAGAGCGGGTTGATCCCGCCATGCTGGTCTCTGTCTTCTCTGGGTGAACTGACCATGGGATCTGGAGAGTCTCTCCTGGCGACAACCAACCTTCCCGGTTCATGAAGCAGGTTCTGCTCCATGTACCTTTTTCCATTTGCTGCTGCTCCGTGCTTTTTGCCCTCGCATCGTCTTCCTCTCACAGGAGCGACATTGCGTGTCCTTCCTTGGGCTTGCTGAACCTCCTCGTCACTGTTTTGACAACCGATTCTTATTTTCCAGTGTGGTTGAAGGTCAAACCTAGGGTTTTCTATCTGCAGTCTTTCTTGGCTGTTTCTTACTCTGTTGGGTCTCAGACTTCTTGACAATGAATTCTAGACCTAGTGTCTCCTTATCTGGAACTCCTACCATTACCTTTGAAAAATTGGATGGGAAAAACTTTCTCTCTTGGTCTGCCTCAGTTGAACTGTGGTTCCTTGGTCAAGGTTTCCACAATCACCATGAACAAGACAGGAGTAACGCTCCATCTGATCAAGCTGAACATGGAATCAAACTGATTTTCAGATTTGTGCCTTACTGTGGCAGTCTGTGGAACCCAAATTATTGGGTACCCTTAGATCGTTTAAAATGTGCAACTCTTTTTGAAAAAAAAAAGGCTCAATATTTTTGTTAATGATATGCAATGCCTTTACGACTCTACCAATAGGCTGGGCTCTCGTAAGCAAACAGATCATTGCATATTGTCCTTCATGATTGGAGCTCAATCTGCTTTTGAAGAATTAAAGATGTTCCTGGAGGTTGACTCATTAGTAGACGAGATCAAGAAAAAGCTGGACAGTTTCTATATGGTGATGGTCATCTGTGCCGTACATCCAAAACTACATTTAGTTTATATTTTGGGTGAAAATATGATTTCTCTTCCATTTTGTACTGCTTTGTGCTTTAGAAGTATTGTAGGGTTTTTTTTCTCCATCGCTTTGTTTCACGCTGTTTTCTAACTCAGTCCCACTTCTTGCTGGTATTTTCCTAATTTTTCTCATTGGTTTTGTTTCTCCTTCCTAATAATTTCACTATCATCAAACTTTTTCTCAAATTTTTTCCTTCATTCCTATATTCTTATTACTCTGGCCTTGGTGGTGATTGCTTATGTAAACCGGGACATATTTATCATGAATTTCTTTAATTTTGGGTATTTAGTATGTGTGAGGTATAAATTATTTACTTCGTATTGCAGGCATCCAATTTATGCAATCCTGCAGTTGCCATTTTAGGAAGGCCCTGTATATCTGACATTGTTAACTATGATGTAACTATGTATAAGACAAGGGATTTTTTTAAATGTAAATAATATTTCTTTTTGATATTGGAATGGTAAAACTGAACCAATGTCGATAATGAAGTAGAGCTTTTCAGAGGTATAGATCTGTTACAGGGCTGCGACCCTAGAAAATGAGAAAAAGTAGACCACCCGTTTCCTAAGGAAGAGACAGCTTGTTCACTCAGGCTAGCTAATATTGATACCAATTTTCCTCCCTCTCTCCCCTTTTACCTGTCATTTTATTATCCCTCCTTCAATCACATTCACGGGTTCCACTCCTCACTTCTGCTTTCATGGGCCTAATTTCACTTCCCCGCTACTACCATACCCCGATACATACTGGGCCCCTCAACTGACCATGATGATGTTTACATGAAAATAATATTTCATTTGACTAACTTTTATGCTTAATATGTGGTGATTGCTTCTCCTAGAGAATTCACTGATGAAAATTTACTCTTTTGTAATATGTATTGCTTAAGATCCGATGTTTTTAATTGTTCACCGGTTTTATCCAATATGTTTCTAGCCTTTTTACTTTCTTTGTTCTGGTTTGTTTGTCAATTTTTTCGTGACAGAATGAAAGTAAGTCTTTGTTTTCTCAGAGGAAATGTACTTTGAAATTTACTCGGTTTTGCAATATTTATTGCTTAAGATCCGAGGTTCCTATTAATTGTGCATCCTTTTGTTTTCTGTGTGAATCTGGCCTTCAATTTTTCTTTTGCTTTGCATTATCTATATTTCTCATGGCAGAATGAAAAGAAGACTTCAATTTTGTTCTGGTGTGTCTGCAGATGATGCTGGTCATACATGAGGGCTTTGGAATATGGAGATAGATATCCATTGTTTTCAGTAGGTCCTGTTAAAATTTAGGAAAAATTGTATTGGTAGGCATCATTGCTTACTTATTCATTTCACAGGTCTTGTATATTACCGCTGTTTTTAGAGGGTATTTTCACTATTTTCTTTGGAAAGAGACGAATATAGAGGTATGTGTACAGGGTCGTCTCTTCCTTGTAACCCCTTCCCTACTTTCCGTTTTTTTTTTTTTTTTTTTTTTTTTTTTTTTTTGTTTTCCCTGCCCTTGTGCAGAGGAACTCTTTATTTTTGTTCTACTAGATTAGTGAATGTATTATTAGCCTGTTAGATAATTGGGATAGGAATCATTTTTATGAGTAAAAGCCAATTCAAAGTTTTGTGAATATCTGCCATTGGTGTCTGCAAATATTTTGATATTACAAGTTTGTAACCATTTTTTAGTTTCTGAAATTGGACAAAATCTTAGCTTATTTTATTCCTTGCGGTAACAGTAAACAATGTTCTTTAGCATAAGCAGGTGACTACTAGGAACACTTGTGAGAGGGCTGGTGATGTGAAGTTATTGATGGTAAGACTTTCCGAAGGAGGCAGTAGGCTGTAACGTAATACTAATGATAATGTCTACTCTCAGTGGAGCTGATGCTTTGTATTCCTCAATTCTTGTATATTTATGTAAGCAACTGATGATGTTGAACTCTGCATTTTTAAATTGTCACGGTCGAGGAAAGTGTTTGTAAGTTATTTCTAAAGATAATTAGGTTTTGTTTTCTTATGCAAGAGCAGAATGGTTGGCGAGGGTGGGGGTCCTCTAAATGATCCATAAAATCTATATTCTAATATTAATTGATACATCACATTCTTTATTTTATCTTTTTCTTATTCACTACAATTGTTCATAGTTATTTACAACGTGGAAACTATATTCCATCTATTTTTTTTTAATGTGGTTCAATTAAAAAAATTAGTAATTTAATTTAACTTAATGACAATATTTGCGAGTATTTGTCATTTATTATGCATGCGTTTGAACTCTTGATACGAGTTAATATTTATTGATGTATGAATTCTATTAGTTTGCATTGATATCTTAACTTTCAAAAGTAAACGCACATTTTCAATGTTTTGATTTTCACTAGACTTTTCGAGATGAATATGTTAATATATTATTTTTAATTTATCTTCAGTTAAAGTTACATTTATAGGATTTAAATAAAAATTTTGATTTGATTAATATATCGAATTTCAAATTTTTATTTAATGTGCTTTACTAATATTAATTCTAAAATAGTTGTGGTGAGCCGTATGTCTTTTTTTAGTTTTAATTTTGTATTAATTTTAATACAAAATTTTCTTAACTAATTTTAACCAAGTTAAAAGCCTACTTACACTCATGACTTGTTGAAGTAGAACTACTGCGTTATCCTCTCCTAATACAAGTCAGGATGATAATTGACATATACCTCAATGAAGAACTCTGAAAAGCTTCAAGAAATCTCCAATAGTTTTATTGGTTCCTATGTTTTAGATCCTTTTTCTACTTATGTCCCTATCACAATAAAGCATTGAACTACTGAATTCTGCATAAGTTTTAAATAGATTATGTGCTCTTTCGGTTACACAACTTCCAAAACCTCGCGAGAAAGGTTTTGAGACGTTCAACAAGAATATGAAGGTCTTGGAAGGGGAAGAAATAATCATTGTTAACTGAATATATAGTTAGAGTTGTTAAAGGAAGTATCAATTGTTGAACTAATTCAATCTACCATTTTTTTCAAGCTGGAGAGGACCAATGAATAATTAATGTTATAATGGGTTAATTTTTTCGTTAACCAGTGGTGGGTTAAACAACCAATCAACCCATTTTAATTTTTTTTTATATTTTACTATGCATATCTTTAGTTTTAACTACCAATACCCCTTATGTTTTAGATTCAATCCAATTCAAGAGTCATTCTTCATCCATCTCAACTCAACTCTCACTCGTTTCTCAACTCTCAGTCTCCCTCAATCATTCTTTACTCAAATCTCACATTCAACCCAAACCACACTACTACAAATGCACTCCTTTTCGGAGCACCTCCTCCACCAACAAACCCTTTTTTCTTCTACTTCCCTAATGAGGTACATTATTTTCATTCTTTACCCTGTTCTTATTATTGAGATTGGTACAGATTCCTGAGATTAATGTTTGTTGATTGTTTATATGCATCTAATTTTGTATACAACTTCTTAGATCATTTACATTGTAAAACTTATGGTATACATCGCTACGAAGGATCATTTGCATTCTAGCTTTCAATATTGATTATATTTTTCAAATTTGAGGGGTTTGAATTGTTTAGATATCACCAATTAAAGGTTGACATGATCTAGAATAAATTTTGTATTTCATTTTTAATGACCCGAACAAAGTCAATCCTTTCAAAAAGATTGCTAAAGTGAGTCAGTCAAATAAGTGGGGTTGACCCATTTTTGATAATTCTTATTATTGTTTAAAGGTGACAAGCCTATCAAACTTGATGATTAGTCGTAGATATTTGGAGTTTCATTTCTCTAAGTTATGTTTTTTTATAATGGTAAAGAGATTAACAAAGTCATGATTGGCTGCTGACTTAACTAAGGTTATCATTTTAGTCAAATTTTAACCCAATAAAAAAGAATAATTCACATGTCAAAGTTTGGATGAGAATATTTGATTTGCCTTAAAGAGTAATGGAGGCCAAAAATTTTGTTTTCCATAGCAGGAGTTAAAGTTCCCATATTTATTAACATCCAACAATTTGTATGGTCATTTTGCTCAATTTGATATATAACTTTAAAGAAGAATTTCCTGATAAAATTTTAACTTATTTGATTATTGTAAAAATTTGTTACATTATTTATACTATTCATATTTTTGTCCTTGATTATTAATTATGAAAATTCGAGAAATTATAAATATGTGGCAATCCAAACTTAGATAAGAGGACATCAATACTTTGTGTACACATAACTTTCATGAAGCATAATTATATTCATATCCGTAACTTGTATGAGTGGGCGTCACTATACAACCCAAAAAATATGTTGTCGAAAAGTCAACTTTACTGGTCAGAATGTATTATATACGAGGAAAGTCATCCTTGTTCATAAATATTTGTTGTTTGTTTTACTCTTAAGATGAACTTACAATAATTTCATGTTTTTAATGACATTTCTTAAAGAATATGTTTCCCAACTCCATGAAAATATGGCCTTAGTATCTTGTGTTTCTTTAATTCATAGACTTAACTATCATCTCAATAAAATAATTATAGTGTTTATAAAAAGAATTATACCAGAAATATTTCTTAAAAATTTGTATATATTAAATACATATACATATATATATATATATACATATATATATATATATATATTAGGAGTTATTTTTATAAATAATTTAATTAAGGTAGTAAGTTTTTCTATAAGAAGTTTAGTTTGGATAACTTTTTAATTGATCAAATATAGCCTCCAATTATAAAAAAAAAATAAATAGTAAATAATTTTAAAAATCAACATTTTTATATTATTTCCAAACTTTATGAATGCAATTTCAAAAATGATATAAAAAAATTTCTGCACAAAATATTATAGAATAAACCACTTCCAAGATCGCTGATGCATTGCAACCTTATGTAGTTAAATTAAATTTGTATTAAATTATCCATGAATTTACTCTCAACTTTTTACCATATTTATTTTATTGAATCTAGTTTTTTGAAACTTACATACTTTATTTTAGTACATTATAGAAATTATAGTAATTTGTCGAGTAGAATAAAGAATCAATTTTTAATAAGGAATAAATATTTAAAACAAATTATAAAATTACATGGTTAGAATTTTTTTGAAAATAAATGTAACTCTTTTACGATGGTTGCTTACTATTCTTTTTTGTTGTGAGCGTCTTCTATTTTGTCAATCCACTTGTTCGTGTTTGTCATATGATTTTTTGTCATCCACTGGTTCTCAATTTGGTGTTCTCACTTCTCTCACGTGAAATATAAGTTGCCTATGTCAGCGTTAAAGTCTAATAATTTTAAGATCCAATGAGATGTTTGTGTCATATATTATGTGATTTAATATTAGTTTTGTACATTTGTTGATATTGATGAATTCTAAAGTATAGGTTATTATGTAATGATGTTTTAAGAGATTTTGCTAGGATTTGTGATTAGAGGGAAAGATAGTAGTATATATAGAAAGTACTACATACGCATTGCTTTAACAAAAGTTATTATCACGATGGAAAATTGATGAAAAAAAAACCATATAGTAATGATGGAAGATAAAACCATAAGCTATTGTAATGATGAAAAAGAATATAGTACGTACATATTCTTCATATTCCTTAATAGCTAGAGGAATTCTTCGTTGCCCTATCAAGTGTATGGAGATTTGGAACTACAAATGTCAATTAAAGACTATTTAATGTATAAATATTCATTAATCAACGCAAATAATTTAATATTTCAAGTGAAGGGCCTAGCATATTTGTAACTAACACGCTAAAGATACACCAAATTAAGAACCTGGTACTTTTCCAAATGTTCATTTGAATCAATATCAGTAGTTTGATCATTAAAAAGATTTACAGATTTTCAATTATTTATTTCTTATATATTTAGTACTTTATTTTGATGAACTAAGAGCCATAAACGATTCGACTGTTGACTATTCAATTGATTCTACCAGATTCTCTAAAATCCAGAGTAATAAAAATGATCCAAAACTACAAATTTCAGGTGAAAGCACATCCTCAAGTAAAAATCCAAAATTTACTGTTAAGGTTTTGCTATTTGTTATAACGTATTACAGAAAATGTTTCATCGGCATATATGCAATTGTTACTAAAATACATCCGAATTTGAGTACCACATTTTTGTATCTATGTCCTCTGTACAGAAAAACCAATATGAAAATAAATGTGGTTAATCACTCAGTTATACATTAGAAAGGAATAATTCGGAGCCCAGAATCCTCATAAAAAATTCTTCATGCCTTCTATACACATTGGGCTATATACTCCCCATAGCCCATTCCTCAAACCTGAAAAGAAATGAATATCACAAGATACCACTTTCTTTCAGGGAATCTGAGACTATAATATTGTGTTTATGAAATAAATAGAAGGAAAGTCACCTATAAGAATGAGAGCAGTTGTTTTACATAAGCCAATGGAAATGTAGATCTGGTAGAAATTCAGCTGTAGAGTATAAAAACAATGGACTAGCAACCCCTGCAAACTGATGCTGAAAAAGGGATACTCATCTTCCTGGGCCATAACTTCTATTTTTTGGCCAACATGATTTTGACCCCTGTAATTTGGGAAAAGGTCATATTTATATACTGTATACAAGCATTAAATTCAAGTAATAGCAGGAAAAAGAAATTATCACCGAAACCCATCACTTTCTCTAGAGAATAATGCACTAAAACAATACAAAGGGATGTACACAACAACTCCAAGTGAAATGTAACGCAGAGAGTGTGCACAGCTCAAATTGAGGAAGGACCTCAACTCAAAGTAAAATCCAGAAAATATGATGGACCGACCATAGTGTAGCCTTACTTTTGGATACTAGCAGTCTCAATTACCGGTAATAGTTTTTCCTATTCAAAATAACATTTTACTTGTCCGAAGTACTTTGAAGGCCCAATTATCTGATTTACGTACTTGCTATAAGGAGGATAGGATATTAAAGCGAGTTATCGTGAGTGCGTACTCTAAAGAACAACCTCTGTTACAATAGTTTTATGACACACTGATTAGAAATGAATATAAGAAAATCTTCCAAATTAAACTCTGCATCAGATGAGCTGAAAGGTATTTACTCAGATCAAAGCATCATATTATAAGACAGTCCATGAAATTTATATGCTAAATTATCAAACTGGACGCGAGGGCCAATAGCTACTTACATCAAATCTACCCTCCTTTAAGCTTTCCAATGACTCGGCAAGCTCAACTTGCTTTGAAGCAGTTGCTAGCAGGGCCTGACATGAAGCAGCAAACTCAATCAACACAAATGTAAATTCTCAGAACAATATGACTTGAACTGTGGCCGGTTTAATGGTATGAGACTGGCACTACCTTCTTTGTTTTTTGCAAGTCATATTCTATACATTTTATACGACTTAATGATTCTTGAAGAATATCCTCTTTTTCAGGAGGAATTGTTTTAGGTTTATTGGCCATCTCAGTAACCACTGCCTCTAAATTCTGCAACCTCTGAAAAAGTGGCTCTTTTATTGCCGGATTAATTAAATGTTCCTGGACATTGGACTGTGCTGATTGGGTTCTCCCATGGTTTCTTGGTTGGTTGTCTACAGAGCGAACCATAAACAATCTCCCCAATGCCGCAAGTACTACATAAATACAAGTTAACAATTTCACTGTGTTTTGAGCCAAAATACTTGTAATATAGGAAATTGGTTTCTGTGGTAGTCTTCTGAGATAATTGTTGCTTGAATCACCTATCAGATGCATCATTTTTTACAATTAGTATAAGTTACGAAATTCCAATTGCTAGAAAAGGAAACAAAGTGAAGTGTGCTCAAACTAGTAATAAATTTGTGAGATAAACCTTTCGACAGCTAATATTTAACTACACATATATACTAAAAATTCAATCAAAGAATCTGTCACAAAGAAAACAAAGCAATAAATATCCATCCTGTTCTTAAAACATATTTCCGTAGGAACTACAATGCCATCCTGGCCTTTTTCATTGTGCGATGTAGCTTGAGTGGATCAAGTGAAATAATTTGACTAACAAATTTAACATATATCCTTTCCTCAGCTCAAGTGGAGCATCTGAACAAAGGTTGTTCACAGGTTATGTAGCAAGTTCTATTATCATAATTTATAAGCCATAACAAAAGTTCATCTTCTAACATTCATCCAGAAAAAGAATGAAACCCCTAATTAGAAAGACATAAGGAATCACATACTTGTTGAATCAACATCCCCAACTTCTCTGGCAGCATTAACTGGCTCGAGTAGGTTTTCACTAGGTGCAGAGTCTCTCATTGTTTTCTGAAATACGGTTTCCATATCACATATGAGTTGCAGATAACCTAAATTTTAGACAAAAAATTTAAAGATAAAGACTATATTCACACAAAAGGAAACACACAAGTTCCAAAAATATATGTTCTAGAGAGCATTTATAAGAGATGTATGGGTTTATAGAAGTGACGTGTGACCACGTAAGTTTTCTTTATCTTAAATCTTCATGGTGAAACTAATCAAAATAAAAGTTTTATCGTTTTCAGTAAGGTTGAAAGCTAAACCTGTAAGTAAGCACTGATCTGTAACGAGCTAATTAAATAATTTCTTGATTAAATTTGTTTACTAAAAAGTCACTTGAATCATCTTAAGTGGTAAATGTTAAGGATTTCCAAACATCATCTTTTTTCAGTCAGGTTTAAAGTCTAATCATATCTTATTGTTTTAAATTTGGCATCTTATATAGACCTATTATGTACATCAACAGACTTAGCTGGTGTGGAGCCCAAGAAGGTAGTCCATTAAACATCCATTTTACTCTAAGAAACCCGAGATAAAAATAACCAATTGAATTGCTAAGGCATAAACTTTCTGTTTTATTTGAAATCTATTTCTTTGGTTTAACTTGTCATCAAATTTTTTAAATTGGCATAAAAAGTATCCCAAATTGGCATAACATCCAATATAGTGTTTCACTAACCAAATTCATTCTGAAAGACAAAGAGAAAAAGACACATGACCTCAATGTTCAAAAAGAAAGAAAACAAATATGTTCTCAAATTTTACAGATATCAATAGCTTTGACCACATCAATAAGCTTCACAAGTTAATATCAAAATGAAATAGTATCCAAACAAACTCAAAATTTACCAAGCATGTAAATCATAGCAACATCCACAATCCCCCATTTCTGTTTCTGATCAAATAGGTCATCTTAAATAGACTTTATTGAGAAACTGCTATTTGCTTTGTATTGTACCTAGTTTCTAGATATGACCTTTCTTATTCTTTTCTCTTTCGTCTTGTTCGTTGTATTTGAACTTCCAATGTCATTATAAATATGAGAACCTAAGAGAAGGTACTCAAGATCTCTAATTTATTCTCTATTCTTTTGTATTCATTTCAAATTGGTATAAGAGTGGGTCGATCTAGCATGTTTCGTCTGCCGAAGCTAGGGTTCAGTGCGCTTTGAGGGGTGCAATCCACACCAATAACAAAAATGACTTTCGTCAGACTTTTCCTTGCCATAATAGTCATTTGTCATTGGTCTCTTCATCAATTAAATATTAAAAATTTTTTTTGCATGGCGATCTTGTAGGAGAGGTCTATTTCATTAATGTTAGACTTAATGGTGATGTTGATTGCCTCATAATTCAATTGGTAATAAAAGGATAAACTCAAATCTATGGGCATGACTACATTGATACTTTTATTATAGTAACCAAAATGACTTTTGTCAGGCTTTTCCTTGCCATAATAGTCATTTGTCATTGGCCTCTTCATCAATTAAATATTAAGATTTTTTTTTTGCATGAGGATCTTGAAGGAGAGGTCTACATGGAGCCACCTCCGGATTTGTTGCTTAAGGAAGTATAGTCTGGATTGTAAATTATTTGTTGCTTAAGGAAGTATGGTTTGGTTTGTAAATTATGTTACTCTATGCGTGGTCTCAAGCAATCTCCACGTGCTTGGTTTGGAAAATTATGCCACATTGTTCAAACCTTTAGGCTAAAGCGAAGTAAGGCAGATCATTTTGTTTTCCATTGTCATACCTCTCCTAGAAAATGTGTGTACTTAATAGTGTATGTTGACGATATAATTGTTACAAGAAATGATGCTACTAGAATATCTCAATTAAAGGAATACCTATGCAATCATTTTTAAACGAAGGATCTTGGAAGTCTCAAATATTTTTTAGGCATTGAAGTAGCCTAATCAAAGGAAGGTGTTGTAATTTCTCAAAATAAATATGCTCTACATATCCTAAAAGGGACAAATATGATTGCTGTATACCAGTGGATTGCCCTTTGGATCCAAATCGGAAATTAATAGTAGAATGGGGAGAAGAAGTCTTCTCTAATCCCGGAAAATATAGAAGACTGGTTGGAAAACTAATTTATCTTACCATTTCTAGAGCCATTTTTTCTTTTGCAATTGGTATTGTAAGTCAGTTCATGTAGAACCCTTGTCATCCGTATTCTAATGTACCTCAAAAAGGCTCCTGAACATTGTCTATTTTATGAAGACAAAGGAAAAAACCAACAGTGAGAAAATCAAAGAGCTCCCAAATTTTTCAATGGTGTTATCCCTATGCTTCGATTTTCCAGAAAAACAAAATCAACTCGATTGACTTACTCGTCAAATCTTATAAATTCCATATTTTACTACCTACAGTGAGCATACATCTAGGGGATTTAAAATCCAAAGAAAAAGAAGAGCAAACATCTTTGATGAAGGTGGAAAGAAAATCATAATCTCAGTTGTATGTCAAACAGGTGGATATAACTATTGATGCCTTTGGTTAATTATGAGTGCTGTGTTTACACCAAAATTAATAAATAGTCTTTAACCCATAATTTCCGCCAACAAAAGCTATCCAAGCAAGACACATCTATAAAAAGATAACACTTGATACTAAAGAAACTTGTATTGATCACGAACCTCGTTGCTTTAGTCTTTGCAAAGATGATATATACTTGCAGTTTACCTCAAAAAGTAAACAACTAGCACAAATTAAGATATTGGAGACTCTAAGTAGTGTAAGAAAATATTCATATTGGATCGGCCTATGGCTCCAATCAACAGGATTAGATAGTAGCAAGCTTAAGTGCCCAAATTATTGTCAACTCTTAAGTCAGAGCGTATATATCATTCATAATCTTTGAAGCACTTCCATTCAGTATGATATGACGAGCAAGATACTTTTAAAAAAAGCATTTATAAAATGAGTAATCAGTAAAGATTCTTTTTTGGGAGATAAGAAAAAATGCTAAAGATTTGAAAATCAAACATAAAAATTATGAAGATAAAAAAAAAAAAAATAACAAGGAAAATATAAAGTCAACTCACGTTATCACCAGAAGGAACAGATTGTACGAAATCTGAAGGACTCAATCTTGCTGCTGATGCTGATACAGTTTCAGATATTTCAGACCTTGTAACCTATGAAGAAAGAAACAATCATGTGTAAAAAGCTTTACAGCATGCAAATGAATACGAACAAGACTTGAGAATTGTACAACAATATACTGAATTGGCACTAAATTTATGTGTTACCTTGCTGGCATATGACTTAACATCTACCTCATTAGCAACAGACGAACTTCTAAACTTTGTCAGCTTCATTGCTTCCCTAGAATGTAATATCTGAAAATAGAAAAGAAAGTATTAGGCTGTACAATTGGGCAATAATTCTTACATGTGATTTCGTACAAATGTGGAAATCCTAATAATGTCATACTTTCCAAATGTCAGGATCATTCCAAGGCCCTTTGTTAGATCTAATACACCCTCCATCATTTGGGCACGAACAACTGCCACCAAGGAAATCTGGAAGTTGGCTGTTGATAGAAGACAACAAAGGAATGTTTCAGATGATATGCATTATTAGACATAGAAACACTTAATTAACTGGAACAGTACAAACTTAAACACAAACCTCGAGTCTATAACCTCTAACAACCTGCTCTGAAACTTGTTGCCTAATACCTGTAGAATCAAAATATTAATGTTTTGTTTCTATCTAGAGAGAAAACACATACAAAGAAAAATAGATATATACATGTATTTTGGCTGTGGTCCTTGGATCAAGAAAACCTTTTGCTGTATTCCATAGTAGCTTGAACCCACTACCAGCATTAACAATGAACATCTGGTTTAGTGTCTGCAAAAAAGGACCAAATTCAGAAGTGAAAAAAATGACTCTATTGCCAAATTGCTATCAGCAATTTATTTTTGCAGTAAGGGTTACAGAGTATGGTATGATTTAAGTATTATTATTGTATTAGTAGGAAGAAGGTTAGGGATGGGCATTGTGGGTTCAATAAAGCACAATTGCAGTCTGTATCCCTAGTTCAGGTTCTATTCTGAAATCTATGTGCTTGAGCTTATGCACAGGCATTCGTGAACATATGCATGTAAATGGGGAAGAAAAATAGGCAAGCTATTCATGGCAGAGGAAGGTGAATTATTACTAATTAGGTCCATGTGCCTATGGGTGTTTTTGCATTATTTCCCTCCAAACATCAGCTTTTTTTTCTTCTTTTCTTCGTTCCGTTCATGTTTTAATGCAAAAAATAAAATAAAAGGAAGCCAATAAACTATGATTTGTTGATCAAGTTAAATTTAAGTTCCTACAACATTTAGTTACCTCAGGGTAGTTATCACCATCAATTTTTTGCATGCGCATAACAAGATCATGTGCAACTTTGCCAAAGCTCACCCAATTCTGTAAAATATACCAAGTATTAAAGTTTTGACATCAGCATAATGCCATTTTAGTTAATCAGATCAGATATGTTGCTGCAAACATAGAATTTACCAGGCCTTGCACATCAAGTATTGTTGTCGTTTTATCTATATGCCTCTTTGCTGCAATAGAACATGCTGGGAATTTCTCTTTAAACATTTTCTCAAAACCCTGAACATGATATTTTAAAAATCGATCTACTGTCGTGACACTCATCAACTTGCTGGGTTCAACTTGGCCAAGTCTTTCAATATAAACTGGCCGGCCCTCTTTGTCCACACCATGGTACCCATGAGGATAATAACACTGAACCTCTTCATACTCCTTATATACGAAGTCCTACATATTATTCATCATAACACTGTTCATTCAGTAACGGGGAGATTGAAGTAATTCTTGATCAAGGAAATCATATTAGGAAAATCTTCCAAAAGGGATACACGCAGGATTTCTCTTCACTAGATTTACAAATTATGAATGGCTGTTAGTTGAAAACTAAGCTAAGCTCCTCCAATATTTGGGTCCCAATAAGTACACAATGAATTCCCCAATAAGTAAAAGGAAAACAACCAAGTATCAAACTTTACCTTTAGAATAGAATCTACTCCGTACTCCTTCCTCCAATCGAGCATAGCTTCCCACATCTGGACTGTTTTATCAATGTCAAACTTTCTGGCCTTCAGAAACCTGCAGCATGATCAGCAGCCTTTTTTAGTGTATTGGACCTCAAAAGCAATTTCTTTTGTGCAAAAATTTGTCTAGCAAAGAACTTAAACAAGATGTCTTAATTTTCTCCAGAGGTTGCTGAAGAAAAAGGTTCCAAACATGAAAGAATGCAATTTCAATAAAAGATCCTTTAACATAAAAGAATGCAATTTCAATAAAGGATCCTTTAACTAATGTCTTGCCTTCTCTGCAATGAACATTCACAATAATCAAACATTTGGATCTCTCTTTAAAAGTGGAAGAATACTTCAAAGAAAGCAAAATCATGTCAATTATCGAGGAAGAAGCTACAAAATACCACTTCAAATAAGATGCTTCCGGTTGCACCTTTGCGCAACTAATATTCCCCAATAAGTTAAATTAGAAAGTGCACCTTTATGGAACAAAATAGACCATAATATGCATTTATTTCATAGTCTAAAGCAATAAAACTAAGCACTCGAAAGAGAAATAACATACTCAATAGAAAAGAAACTTGTTACACACATTCATTTACCTCAGCATTGTATGATAATCATCATGGGAATCCGGAAGCAGATCCCTTGTAAGTAGCACCTGACGAAATGAATTCACAGCTTTTTCCTCGTTAGCATCACGGACATCTTCTATGAAAATTGAAGCAAACTCACTATCGGCAACACGTGTATTACGCTTCCTGAGACTATTAGTGAGTCTTGTTGAAGCAGTCATTGCTTTTCTCCTAAGAGATCTAGCTCGAGACTTCCGCCACTCATCCTCGGAGGTTTCGGGCTCCAAACATCTACCCCTCTCATCTTCTTGAGCTAATACTTCTTCTAAATCATAGACATCAATAGTTAGACTCAAAACTACAGTCCAAAAACAACTAGAATAACAAAGATATATTCACAAAAATCAACATCTCAGTGCCACAACGGACTAGGGCTATGTACCTGGCATTCTATTCAAGACACAAATAATTTGTACTTCGATTGCCTCTGCACCAGGGGAAAAAACAAGAACCGCCTTCAATAACAACAGCTGCAAAGCAGCATCAGGAATACTCAGCTAAGCCATTACAAAATTTATCAAAAATTCGTGTATAAAAACCACAAATAATAAGCTTATTCATCTGGAATAATTAGGGAACAAAATCCATAAATAAAAAAACTAATTCAAGACACCACTCAAGACTAAAATCGGATTACGCCATTACCCAGATAACCCCTTCATCAAGAAAAAAACAGGAAGTAAAACAGAGAGCGACAATTACAACAAACACTACAGAATCTAGAACTTTCCCACAGTAAAGGCCAACACTAGAAGAAATTCACAAAGCAACGCGATTTCACAAACGAACACAAATGCCCAAAACCAAGATCAATCAATAAACCAGAGAAAAACAACATTACACTCCCCACAACCAGAAAGGAAACGACCTACATTTCACAACAACAAACACAATTTCGAGAGAATTCAATGTAAACAGATCAAAACCAATAAGAAAAAACACGCCGAAATTCTTCAACCGAGCCGGATCAAAAAAATCGTAAAAAAAAAAGAAGCCAGAACCGAAAATCACAGATCAATCAACAAACCAATCCACGGACGCGGATTCCCGATCCTAAGAGAGAAAAGAACCACATTGCATTCCATACACATACCCGATTCGAAACGGCGTCGCTTCAGACACGACGATAAATAACAACAGAACACGAATAATATAGGCAAAAATGAGCTACGCGAATATCGCTTTCTCTTTGCAAGATCGAAAAATGGCGCCCTCCTCTTTCTCGTAGTACCGAAATCCGTACGAAGCCGCAGACGGAGACACGCAGAGAGAGAGAGAGAAAAGAAAAAGAGAGAGAGAGAGAGAGAGAGAGAAACGTTGGAACAAACGAGGGAACAAAGAGAGAGGCACGTCGTTATCAAAAGCGTTAGCAGTGGCGTGCAACGGCCGCTTCTGTTCTGCTACGACGCGCTAACGGCGGCTGTTTGGTTTGTTTGTTGGTAGAATTCTGGAAGCGGGGGACTCCAAAAGAGAGCCGTTAGTTAACGGAGGTGGGGTGGGGTATGATCGGGTGTTACTGGTTCTACAATACAAGAATGGAAATGGAATAATTATAAAGAAGTGAAAAAACTTTTTGTCCTTTGCACTACCAGCTCAAACGTGCTTTTCTAACGCACTTCATATGGCAGCACATCTCGGCTCAGTTCATGGTTACAAAAACAAAAAATTGAAAGAGGTTTGTGGATATTTTTTTTTTATTATTTATTAAAAATCATAAAATTGGTAAAGAAGTTGGAAAAATCAAAATGTGTAAATTTCAATATAGGTTAACAAGTGAGAGGATGCCTGTTTAGAAGAAAGTGTTTTGCTACCATTTTTAAGTGATTCTAGACTTTTCAACTAGTTAGATAATAATTTCAATATTATTTGGTTGAGAAAAAGAGAATGAAACAGAAATAAAAAGAGAAAGTCACTCAACACATTAAATATATAACTTTTCTTTATCTTTTTGGAAAAAATGCTTAGTTAAAAAAAAAAGTAGATAAGTTAGAGTTTCTACAAATTAATTTATAGTGTTTCTACAAATTAATTTTTTTATATATACTAATTTTAATGTATAAAAAATTAATTTCAATTTTTTTGGTTTTTCTTTTCTAAAATTATTTATAAAAGAATTCATACAAACAAACAATATGAACTTTTTAAAATCTATGGTATAAGTTTAAATAGTAATAAATATACTTTCTTATTATGGTAATTGTAATTCATTTATCTTATTTTTTATGGTAAAAAAATTAAAAGAAAAAGCAATAATTACAAAATATAATTTAAAATGGTTTCATTATTAATACATAGTATTAAAATGTGCGCACCTAATTTATACACAAATGTAACATAGTTATAAAGTTAACAATGTTTAAAATACATGTTTATATGGATTAGAATGAAAACAATGGACAAATTTATAATTATAAACTTAACAGCTATATAGGAGTTAGCCTTTTTTTTTTTTTTCTACTATATAAGGTTCATTACACTAATATCATATAAGATAAGTGATATAATAAACTAATACATAAAAAATTATATTTAAAAATAATGGTAAAATCTTTTATGAATATATTAACACTAGGTTAATATGGGTCTAAATTAACGTGGTATTAACGTATTTGTATACAGAAGTATACTGATCAGATAGATAACTCTATACATTTTGTTTACCTAATTTTTATATAAACTTTTGATTTTATATTCTCTAAATAAAATGATTATATCATAATGTTTATTTTATATATTGAACTATTTTCTTTTTAATATTTAAAATATGCTAATAATTATTAAAATTATAATTATTATGAAGCAAAAATAATATAATGACTAGAACATGCTCTTAAAGTGAATCAATCCGTATGAGTTGAATTTTAAAATAAATTAATTAAATTTAATTTACTTTTTATGGGTCAGAAATTGAGTAATCCAACTTTGACTCACTATAAATGGATTAATTTATCTAGACATATTTTATTTTACTGACTTATTTTATATAATTAAAATTAATTGACTTGACTCACTTTTTTTATAGTAATACAATTAAAATGTTCATAAATTTAACTAATTATTTACTATATTTAAAAAATATTATCATAAAAATAATAAATAAAAAATATTAACTTATACAATTAAATAAACAAATAAATTAAATATTTAAATCATTTAAATATTATTAAACAATATTTTAATATTAAAAAATTAAAGAATAACATATATCATTAATAGAATAAATAATTATAATAAAAAACATTAAAAATTATTGGTGTTAAATTGCGTTTTAATCCACCTTTAATCCAATTTGATCTGAAGTGAATTGAATTCAATTTTACCATATTTAAAAAATTATAATTTTTCCAACACCCATTTAGTTCCATCTTTACAACCTATGAAATGTGTTTTAAAGCACATATCCTAATAATAGTTGATAGAAAAAACTATTGTAGACCTCTTGGCTAAGTTAGCACCATTAGCAAAAGTCAGATTCTAGAAAAAGTTGGCACTAAAAGTCCTTAATTTAATAAAAGTTAGAGAAACGTGACCACTTTTTTGTCAATTGTGAAATTGTTTATGGTATAACTTCTTTTAGAACCTAATTTGAAATTCTAAAAGCAGTAAAATCATTTTACACTTTCAAATATATATTTAATACAATTTTAAACTAATTACGAATATTTGATGATTCATATTCCACAAGGTGACCGACCAGTCGTTGTGGGCCACGTGGAGGCACGAAGGTGATGAAATGAAAGGTGGTTCTTTTACGTAAAAGGATGCAAAATTGCACATTATGTGGGTGACTGCCACGTGAGATAAACCCTTTAGTGGGTCCCACTTACCATACTTAATAATTAAAAACAAAAGAAATAAACGACAACAGAAAATTAGACATTTCGATTTGACTATTGCTGTGTTTTTTTGCCTTCGGCTTTTGACTATTTCATTGTGTCTGTTCTTTGGATCTTACGCTTCATCTGACCAATCTAGGAGCTGGCAAGGATATTCTTTTGCATTGTATAAACAGAACTATTTTTACATTTTCTAGGAAATCAAAGTTGGCTTAAGTGGTGTAGTTAGGAATTGGGATCAAGTGGCTTTTGGGGGAAATTTCATCTGTGATAATTTCAAATCAGCAAGAGTTAGTGTTAGGATGTGATTGGAATTGAAATTGTACTTGATGTACTATTAGGTGGTAATGATAGGTATTCCTAATTGTGTTAGAAAATTGGTATACTAAGAAAGCTACTTTTAAATGGAAAGACTAATGTATTCAAATTATAACTAAGTTGTTAAAAGGTTTTCGTTATGTGTAACATGATTTAATAGGTTGATTTACACATGTTAGGTCAATTTTAAAATAGCTTCCTCCTAAATTGATAGCTTAGGTATTTATAAGGTATTAATTTGATTTGCTGGGCAACTCTCTAACCAACTTGTAAGTATTAGTCTTTATTTATTGAAGATTTGTTTACATGTAATCTAAAGGTTATATTGATACATATTTTGATACGTATTTTTAGTGAGTGTTTTTTTCTATAAATATTTAGGTAAATGTTAAGTTCTTTCTTATTGACATTGATATTTCTTGTTGGGATTATTGATGTTGAATCTATTTGTATTAGGAGGATATGATATTAATGCGAAAAACTTACAAATTTCATAAAATGAAGGAGTGAGAGGCAAAGATTTAAAAAATAATAATAATTGTTATTGAGTCTAACTAAAAAGTTGCTTTAATGAAAGTAAAATATAAAAAAAAAAAGTTAATAATGAATTTTAATGGAAACAAGTAACAGTTGTAATTATAATGGATATTGTTGTTATTAAGATTCTATAAAATAAGCACTTATATTATATTATATATATATATATATATATATATATATATATATTTAACTGACATTGAAGAAGTTGAAGAAGTGACTATAGATACGTTGAATTTAAAAGATTATTTTATAATTTAAATAGCTCAAGATGTTAAAATTGACAAACATGTCTTTTTTTAGTGACCATTATTTTTTTAAGTAACCATTATGTAAATTTCAAATTTAAAATCGTAATAGTTGGTGGGATTCTATCAAGTTATTTATAGTTTTATAAAATGATTAGGAAAGGTAAGTAAGAAAAAGTCTTTAGAAAGTATTACATGTGAAACTAAAACTTCTGCTTTTTTATAATAAAACTGCATACATTTCGTAGATGATCTTAGTAACAAACTAAATCCTTTTATAAGAAGAAGACATAATATACAATAACCATATATGTCTTTTATTTTGATTATTTAGACATTGGATATATATCTAAACGACGATGACTATTTAGGGTTCTTAAAATGTGCATGTCTTACCTATACTTTAAAGTCAAAATTATATAACACTTATTTAGGTAATGTATGCGAAATAATCTTATCTTTTCCTAATTTGTTGTTATTGGAGAACATGATCGGAGTATAGACAAAGAAGACACTATTTTTAATATTCTAATTGTGCTCGAAAGTTTCCAACATCGCATCATCATCTCGAAATTATAGTGATGCTCTTAAACTTGGAATCCTCTTAAGAAAGTGGAATTCAAGTCTAATTCAACCTCATAATAAAATCATCTTGTAAGCTAAGATTTATACCCACTTATATATTATAATTTAACCTCATTTCTAATTAATGTGTGATCTTCAACACACCCCTTCATGTAGATGACTCGAAATGTGGAATTAGTGAGGAACTCAATAATGAATAACACAAGGCCTAACAAACCTGATTATGATAGACTCTAAATGACTATGATACCATCTTATAAAAAATGGAATTTAAGCTTAATTCAAGCTCACAGTAAAATAAGAATTACACCTGCTTATATACTATAATTTGACCTTATCTCTAATTGATGTGAGCTTTTTAATGGACCTAAAAGTGGTTTCATAGGATAAACCATTCAACTGAGCTAGAAAGGTCATCATCATTGTCATTCCTAAGTATGATGACATGAATGAAGAACTTGTTAACTAGCAAGCTTTTGAAAAAAAGAAGAGCATTTGATCTAAATATATTCACCTTATTGAAAACACTATCAAATTAGATGGCTTGGTGTAAATATAATTAAATATAACATTTCGAGGACTAAATTTTCTAGAGTCCAAGCTACCATCTAAGCACATTGAAGTGTTTGCTACATCTAAAGTCACCAGAGTGTGTCCATATACTTTGAGAGAAAGAGCCCTACACATGAACAACATGATTGTCGAATATCATAAGTCAACTCATAGATAATATCCTTTTAGGTATTATGTCTAGTAGCAAGTGCTTATAGAGAATAATTACACTCTTTTCTTCATCCTCTACAACTATTATGAGTATTTATCTTTACAATCCTCTTACAAACTTTCTTTGTCATTTGAGAATAATGTTATGGGTTCTTATAAATATTGACTTGGATCTTTTTATATTTCTTGATGAATTTCATTTTAGTCGGATTAGTTTCATATTACATAATTTAAACCTTTATCTTACATATTTTTATTTTGTTTTCACTCTTATATTAAGCATATAATATTTTTTTTTTGTTTTTTATATGTGTACAAGGCCATTTTTAAATTGAATAAGATCACAATTACTGAATGTAGAGGTATACACGTTTGACATATGCACATTTATGCTTGACATATGCACATTGATGCATGAAAACTGGACATTGATGCATGTCTCTAAAAATGTTGATCTTATACTGAACTCATTTTAGGATGTACGCTTAATGGTTGTAGATCCATTAAGATCCATAAGATGTTGAGAATCCTATAACTTTAGATTCATCTTATTTATTTAATGCATCTAATAACTCATAATGCATCCTTTGGTCAATCAATAATTATTGTACAACTCATTTTATCTTTTGGTGAGTTTGTTAGAAAACGTCCTTGTATACTTCAAATTAACTTGTAATGTTTTATAGTTCTTTATCAATATAAAAATTGAAGTATATCACTATTTTACGTTCATTGCGACTAATACAAGATTTTCTTGTTGATGAGTATATTTTTATTCACACTTAAAGTATTTAAGCTTGACTTTCTTAGACTGTAATTGAGAATAAATTCATTGTTTTAAATAAAATGTATCCAATCGGAATTAATTCGACCTTAATTAAGATTATTGGTTAAACTTGGATTTTAAGCATATTCTCTTACATTTCGTGTTTATAATTATTTGCAGATATTCTATGGGCTCCAAATCTAATAAAATCTTTTGCCAAGATATTATTCATATTTTCTATAAAGATGATCTTTTGCAATTCTTATTTGATTTAGAGCAAATCTCCTTCAAATATTCTGTAATATCTTTTGCAGCAGATTTAATTATTATGAGCTGGTATCTAGAATAGGATTGGGATTCAAAATATCTGAAAGAAATTGGAGATGGAAAATCTACAAATTTACTGGAAATAAGATATTTACAAAATTAATCTTTGGTGTATGAGGAAACATCTGATAATGCAAGGACAATATATGAGAATTAAATCTAAATTAATTTCTTGAAGAAAATGAGATTATAAATAGATGTTGGAGAAGACATGAAGGACACACACTGTTCCATAACAAAAAATCTAGTTTTATTTTCTTTTGTAATTCTTGTACTTTCGTCATGAAATGTTAAACTCCTTAGGGTTGATTCTCTTGTGATTTCACATGAATTTTGAGGTTCCTATTTAATAAAGTTTTGTTCTTTACATTCTCTATAACATTTGTTTTGTATTATTGGTCTTTTTGAATTTTATGTTTTTGGAAAACTAATTGTTTTTGGAAAACTAATTGTTTTTGGAAAACTAATTGTTTTTGGAAAACTATTTGTTTTTGGAAAACTATTTGTTTTTGAACGCTTGTTGAGAATTCAATTGTTTTTCTTTAATTGGAGTTATTGGTCAATCCACTTAGTCTTAATCAATTTCTTGTATGCTTAGTCAAGAAGTAAAAGATATACATCTCATTGAGTATACACTTGGAGACGAGGTGAGATATTGAATATATTAGTGGATGTTTGTTTTGCTAAGAAGATTTTGTTGAATTTGATTGACGCTTGTTTGATTGAGTTTAACTATGTGAAGGGAATTGAAGGATAATAATCTTAAGAAAATCAAGGAAGAATTTGTTGTGAAAGAACTTGAGAGTCAACCTATTCTCTTTATTATTTATAAATCACCTATTTTAATTTCCTGCTCAACAATCTCAAACCTCTCACTTTAATTTACTATTATTACTAACATTCCTTGCTGCAGGTAAGTTGTGAATATTGATATACTAAATTTACTATTGGATTCGTTGGAAGACAACTTAGGATTAACTTTTCCCTATCTATACTATCATCTCTTTGGTGTTAGACGGTCTAACACTACATTTACGATCAACATTAGAATTCTTTTAATTGTCTCATGAAAAGAATGCGATCACTTTTATTTATATATATACATATATATAATTAAATATAATTGTTGAATTCTTGTTTGTGTCTCTTTTTAGGTGTGATTCACAATTAATATTGGACTTTCTTATTCTACTAAATTTAACATTTTGTACACAAGTAGAATTTTATTGTAGCCTAATGTTTTTGATATCATAGGCTTTAAATTTATAATATGCTAATCATTCTAAACTTGAGAGGATATGTGACTAGACAAAATTGACAAACATCCTTAACCTGATATTCTCCATTTTTTAATTATTCTCTTTCTTGAAATTATGTCATGATTGTATATGAGTATTTCTTTTTATTTTGGGATTGTAAAACCCTATAAATTATAACTCAAAGACCAACTGAATTATCTAATAATACCAATTTATTAGATAATTCCATGTTAATTTACTATATTAACAAATGGTTAAATTAAGATACCCATAATAATTTAATTATATAATAATTGTATAGATAATGAAAATTAGTTTTGACATGAAAATCTTAAGTAAATTAAAGAAAAATATTATAAAAAAATTTATTATTAATTTAAATAATTAAAGGAGTTTAATCTAATTACAATGCGAAAATGATGGTGTAAGATTAAATTAATCAAACTTAAACAATCTAAATCCAATCTTTTAAAAAAATAATATAGAGTTTCACTAGTTTGAATTTCACATCAAATAGATAATGAAGACCATTATCCATGTTAATTAACTAGAAATTGACTAATTTTAATTATAGTTAAATTTCTATTTTTTGGTTAAACTCAATTAAACCATTTAAGTTAAATTTTGAACACTAGAGGATACCATTTATGGAAGAGGTTGGACATGCAATAGCCATGGAGATCAATCAAGGGTTTCTCAAAATTGTGGAATAGATGTCTAGGCAACAAAGTTTTCATACATAGAAGCAACCTATGATGAAAGCCTACTCAATGCACATAACTTCCTGACCCATTCAATCATATAATTTCAAATTAATGTACTAATTGTGCTAGAATAAAATACTGAGTTTAAAAGAGGATAAATTGAACTATGAAAGATTTTTACAAATGAATAATTAATTTCTTTAAATCAAATTTAAATTGTATTTTAAGAAAAGTCATCGAAAAATAGAGATATTATTTTTAATGTTTTAATTTCTAAAAATATCAAAATTATACTAATATTTAATTGATTCATTCTTATTCAAGAGATACATCTACTTGTTTAATCATCCTATCTAAGTCAAGTTATTATACTTTCAAATTTTTACAACACATACTAAAAACAAGAAAGTCAATACCAAAAATAAATTCTTTAACCATACAAGATGAACACCTTGATCGTTTTAATCAGGAACCAACAATAAAAAAAAATATAGAAAAGGGAATCAAATCACTTACAAATATTAAGCTCATATTGGTAAAAAAAAATCATCTTTAACATGATCTACTTAATTTAAAAAGACTTTGATTTCATCAATTCAATAAAGAAAGTTTCATGAAGTGTTTTTTTTTCTAGCTAACAAAACAACTATTGATATTTGAAAAATGCTTTTGTACTTTTAGAAAATATTTTGATTAGTTTCATAAATAATTGAGTGAAATATATAGCTTGATTATAAAGTTGATAGTTTTAAAGGATTAAAATGTGTAAATTCATATCCTTTTAATTTGTTAAAACATATTTTTTTTAATTTGTTAAAATTACCAAAGTAATATTTTAAGTGATTTTAATTATTAAAATGTAATTTAATTGATTAAAATAGTGACAATTGCATGGAAATTTAAGTGCTTTTAATCGATTAAGTTGTATTTTTGATATATTAAAAGGACATTCCTTACAAAATAAGTAAGAATAAGAATATTTTAACATTAAAATTAAAATAAAATTATTAATTCTTTACTTTATAGCATATATAATGACTGAGTCTAGAAGGAACTATTATTACAATATAATATGATAATATGGGAAGCCAATCTGAAAATAGCAACTCGGAGTGAAGACATTCCTAAGCACAAATGGGCATTTACATATGACCAAGGCAGAAGATGGGCCACCAAAAGACTAACTTAGTAGAATCTATCAATTCAGTCCATAAGAAAACAAGAATTTGTCAATCTCTTCCATAATCATGACCATATATATAAGATGAAATAAATTCTTTAATGAAAGAGGGAGGGAAATCAATGCCCTGATTAATGTTGGCCATGTCTATTAGAAGTTGCATCAAAGGTGTTATAAGATGCTCATTCAAAATCAAACATTTACAAGGTGCTTTAATTTGATAGAAGCAACAAAAGATTCTTGGTGGAGGAGATGGTCAACCCAAAAGAAGTTCAACCTGATGGAAAATTTGTTGTTAGACTTGATGAATAGTGCTGCAATCGGGGAAGTTTTGGAAACTTAATCTCTCTTGTTCTCATGTGCTTGCAACATGAAAACATGTCCACTATGATTTTGACATGTACATCAGTCTTATGTACAAGTTGGATGCAGTCAACAAAGTCTATGGCAATTTGTTTGGGAAGCTTAGACACGAAGATTATTGGCCAACCCATGAAGGCCACAACTTTGCCCTAATCCAGCAATAAGAAGAAGTTCCAAAGGTCAACCATAATCATCATGAATTAGGATGAAAATGGGCATATGCGAAGAAGGTCGGACTAGGCGATACTCCTATTGTCACACTCCAAGGCGCACAAGGAATCATTGTTCGAACAATCCTAGGCTTAGGATATCAAGTTCCCATATATAATAAATATCTTGTACTTTTGTAATAATGTCATTAACAAAATTAATACTATTATTATTTTTATTTTTAATTAAACAAGTCCGACATCACAAGTTTTTTTGTTAAATATTTTACATTTACACTTCTTTAAAAATTGTATATTGTAAAAACAGGTTTAGGGCGAGTTCAAGAGAGGGCTGAATTGAACTTTCAAAAATTTTCACAAAAGATGGAAAGTGTTAAAGATTGAATAATTTTTTTTATTAAAACTACTGAAAAATAATATTAAAGATTGCGCAGCAAGAGATCAATAAATTCCATATCAGAATCAATCAATTGCAATAATACATAGATTTGAAAGCAACAATATACAGTTTATTGTATCACAGATGCAATCAATTGAATATAGTGCACAAACACAAAACAGTTCAAGAAGAATCCGTAAACAGTAGAATCAATTTACTGAATTTAAATTTTAAATCAAATAAGTCAAGAAACAACAATATTAGATACAGAAGCGGAAGCAATTTATTGAACAGAAGTGTGTGTTTCAGAATAACCCGAAAACAATCAGGTAAATAGTATTCACAGTAAACTGTTGATTAATCACAGACAAACATTTATGATTAAAAGATGATACAAGAAACAATAAATTTTTCAAGAAAAAATTGTTTCCAGAAATTAAACCAATTAAACAGTAATAATGAAAATCAATAAGCACTCAAATATTATGAAAAACAGATTCAATCAATTTTTAAGAAGAAATAACAGTTTCAGAAACACACATAAATTCTAGCAGAACGAACAATCAATTATGCGTAAAGAACAAATAATTGAGCAAGTGTAAACAGATGCGATAAGTGTTCTACAAGAGAGAAAGAAATATCAAGAGCACAAAGATTTATACTGGTTCACCCTTCCTCAAGGGCTATGTCCAGTGCTTTGCTAACTAGCAAAGAGTTCCACTAATCAAGATCAACAATATCAGTTTACACAGTACAAAACACTTGCAACCTGCAAGCAACCACTGCTCCCAGTAGTAAACAACATACTGAACCCTACAACAGTTGTTTAACCAATGCAGAACCCTCTGCACTAAACCAATTACAATTACAATCCCTACATAATTCATAACACCACACTTACAGTACAAGAAAGATCAATCAATGGAACAATTACAGTAGTGAATCTACCCAACAGATTACAAATTGTATTAAGAACAGAGTAGAACACTTAGCTCTGGATCAGAATCATAGTTTCACGAAATCAAACTCAAAGCAATGCTCCAAGATTAGTGTTCTTGATGAGAAAATGATTGTCAAAAGATCTCAAGGTGTTCGCACATTATCTCTCTCAGAAAAAATTCACAAGTACTCGCTCAAAAAATGACTTCTATTCTTTGAAATCACGTGTTTGACCTTTATATAAGCAATCTAGTTATTAATCCTGTTAAAACTTCAATCAATTGTATCAATTGTTCAATCAATTGAATTTCTCTGTGACTTAGAAGAAAATCCATCGAGTTCAGATTCTGAAAACAATTTACTGAATTCCTTTCTAAAATAGTTTTTCAAAATCTGAATTGGCCTTATTTAAAACCTTTTATTAATTTGATTAAGCAAAATTAATTTTGGAGCTTACTTTGAATTATTTATCATGCAACTTATGATTTTGAACCAAAAACTAAACTCACACACAGAGCCTAAGTCTAGGACCAAAACTCCACAAGCTTTGTGAGTCTTCTTGCAATCCATATTGCTAGCAATGATCCATTGTAGACTCCATCCATTTGTTGGTTTCATCAAATCATATAGCAACTTTTGGTGCTAATATATATCACCATATTTCTTCCCAAATTTATTACATTATATTATTAATATACATATACACATAAACACACTCACATATGTATATATGCAAACTAAATTCTATGATAATTATATATTCTAACCCAATTTTCAAAATAATTATTATACAATTTTATTTAAATCCATAAACATCCCAAATTTTTAAAAAAGAAATTTCTCATCAAAGTTGACAAGTCTTATGTGTGTGTTAAAGTGCACGTTTATCCAATGACATGTGTCCTAAGTCACTCCAACCACCCAATGCAAGTCAATGTTACATCTCATCCAACCTAGTGTAGGTTAACACACGTTTTTAGTAACTATGACAAGTAATAAACATGTGGCAGTGTGCTTGTTTAATCTAATAACACGTGTCCTAAGCCACCCCAACAACCTAATGCATGTCAGGGTACTATCCCATCCACCACAGTCTAGGTTAAAATGTGTTTTCAATGACTTTAACAAGTCATAAACATGTGACAATGCACATGTTTATTTGATGATATGTGTCATGAGTCACCCCAATCACCTAATGCATGTTAGAGTTATATCCCATCCAACACAGTTTAGGTTAACATGTGTTTCCAATGACTATGATAAGTAATAAACATGTGGCAGTGTGCATGTGTATCTGATGACACGTGTCTTGAGGCACCCCAACCACCCAATGCATGTCAGGGTTACATCTCATCTAACACACTCTAGGTTAGTATGTGTTTCTTGTGTCTATACAACTAATAAACACATGGCAGTGTGCATATTTATCTAATGACATGTGTTCTGAGCCACCCAACCACCCACTACGTGTCAGGTTTACCTTCTATCCAACACACTCCAAGTCAAGACGTGTTTCCAGTGATTACGACAAGTAATAAACATGTGACATGTGTTCATATTTATCTTATGACATGTGTTTTAAGTCACCCCAACCACCCAATGCATGTTAGGGTTACATCTCATCCAACACACTCTAGGTTAGCAAGTGTTTCTAGTGATTGTGACAAGTCATAAACATGTGACAGTGTGCATGTTTATTGAATGACATGTGTTCTAAGCTACGCAAACCACCCAATACATGTCAATGTTATGTCATATCCTAAATTTATTACTTCTATGGTAAAAGAGTAAGTTAGATGAGTGGAAGGAGATATGTAATTTCAAATTCATAGTAGTCAAAATGGTTCACTTTGAATAAATAAATACATATAATTTCTTTTGTGTCTTATTCTATTTAATTATGAGGGTGTGATATCTACATTATTTGTCATTTTTTAAACTTCAATTTCTTCATACTTAAATATTACAATTTTTTATTTCACATATAATTTTTATTTTTTTCCACATTTCTATGTGTAGAGAACACTATTACATAAAATATTCACTTAATCAAAATTAATCCATTCAATTTTTAACTCTAGTATATTTTCTAAGTTTTAACATTTCCTAAATAACATTTTGCATTTATAAGCAAAAATCTTATCATTATTATTTTATATTTAAAATAAACCTTCATAATTACTTGTTTATTATCTCTCTCTAAATTAATATATTACATACACTTATTTTTTAAAATTAATAAATTTTTTCAACTAAATCAATTCATCATATCACATACATTTCATTACTTTCTTCTAATTCTTTAAAAATTTTACTTATTTGTATTTCTTTAAAATTATCTATTTTAAAAAAATTATTTACCTCACTTTTTACTTCTTTAAATAATTAAATAATATACATACTTACTAAATATAATTAATAATTATTATTATTATTATTATTATTATTATTATTAACATTTTCATCAAACAATTTTTTTCAATTATTTTTTTATATTTTTTTCAATTTTTTTCCTTTATATCATTTAATTTAATGAATCACAAGAAAAAAAATTAGCTCAAAATTCAGTTTTCGTCTGGTTCTTCGGTGACACTTAAGCTAATCCAAGATTAGAATTTGATTCTTGTGAGCGGAAACCAAAACCATATTATCTATGTAAATATAGTGTACAATGTGCCATGCTTGAAAAAAAAAAGAGATATCATGCTATGTCAGATAAAAAAAAAGATTACTAGAGTAACTTATGATATAGGGAGTTAATTGACATTCACGTTAAAGTCGATATTGGTAGTTTGTAAATGTAAAAATAGAAAAAAAAATCCTTATTCACTACCAGAAAAAGTTAAATTATCGATGAAATTTTATCAATGAAATTTTATTTATCAGTAAAATATCATTACTGATAAATTTAGCGACGGATTTAATCTTTCGCTAATTACAGATATTAATTTTTATAATAAAATTGATATTTGTCTATTTATCGACAGATTTATCTGTTGGTAAATCTGTCTGTAATTATCGACGCACTCAAAATATTTATTGGTAAATTTACTTACAATCAATTTACCGACAGATTTTATTTCCATCGAAAATCCATCAGTAAATATGACGATAAATTTTGGGTGTTTATGATAGATTTGTCTCGTCGGTAATTTTAGTTTTTGTTGTAGTGCTTCTTTAACATTTTATGTTTGTGGAATTATGGGTTCATAGACATCTAAAAGGAAAACATTCAAAGTTAAAGAGATAATATTAAAGAAAGAAATACAAAGTTGTTCTGACCTTAATGCTTCTAAGGTGAGATGACACACCCCCTCACGACTTGTAAGGTAAGGTTTGCACCCACTTATAAATTATTTAAAGGTCTCATCTCTAGTTGATGTGGGATCTCCAATAGGTTAAGAGAAGAATGTGTATTTAAATAAATTTTGATCTTGACTTTTAAACAATGTGAGACTATTGACTGTATCGGAACAAATTTTTTTATGTATATATACCAAATTTGCTAGTGGAAAGGATTATCTTGACTTATTTCTTACATAAAAATTCTATTTTTAGTGTTCAACTTTGGTGGTGAAGTTTAGCTTGACCTCTTTTGCGTGGTATTTATTTTTTATAAAATAAAGATTATGTCAAAAAACAATAAAGATAAATTTGAGAACTCTCACCTATTGGAGGGTTAGTTAGAAGTTCAATATAAGGAATGTGAATCAATTGGAGAAAAAAGGATTGTAGGTAAATTAATGTATGAGGTATAAGATAATTTAGTACGGAGAAAAAAGTTTTAAATTGAAGTATGAGAGGTTAAGATAATTTAGTAAGGATTAGTATACATTTTTTAAGAGAGTTATGTTCAAGGTAAAATGAAGGTGGTTAAAATTCAAAATAATTTTTGGATAAAATAAAAATTTGGCAAGACGAAAAGTGTCAAAGAAAAATAGGTAATTTTTTTTTTGTAGAAAGCATTATCTGTGCTTGTATCACAATATTATATATGTTTAAACGATTATTATATGTGATAATTCCTATACTACAGTTTTTTTATGTGAATTGATTATAATAGTTCACATGCTAGGTTATTTCAGTGGTTAGGTTTTTTAGTTCTTTAAAGACTATTTATTCTTTGCATGATTTTGTTTTGACCTTCATGTTTCTTATAATTCTTTTTTTTTTTATAAAATTTTCATCTAGTGTGGGTAGTAATAATAAGAATAATGTCATTTTTAAAAATTGTAAACGTACAGTAATTTTTTTTAACAGCAAGAAATAAATTAAACTAAAGGAAAACACTTTAGGACTGTCTCAACCCTTATATAAATACATCACCACACCCCACTCAAAATCTCAATACACAACATGTAGTATGTGTACTCTACTGCATGCACACTTTATAAGTTATCGAGTACACTTATATACTCTTATTCGAGGACAGGAACAACAGATAATATACAAATGTCTTATGGAAATGCAATTGCTAGACATCTTCCCGTGTATGTATTTCATGCTCCCGACTCATGAAATGTGTCAGTAATGAGCTGTAATTACGATATTCTCCCATTTCATTGCGCATTACTACAACACGAATCATAACCTTCATAAACAAAAGAAAAACACCATTGCACCTCCTCATCCCAACAGCTCCCCAATACCACCTATAGGAATTGTACACATTCCTTGCACACAAGTTGGCTTGTCACAGGATCTATCTAATCTCACGTAAATAATCTACAAGATGCATGCACCATTCTGAAAAGGATCCTTGCATTCTTAACCCACCACATTTAGCCCATGACCAAGCACGCAATTGGGTCGTTGCAAATACCTCTACCTCATCAACCTGTCAATCCTCAAAAACAATTCTATATGTGATGCAGTAAATGTTTTCATCCTTATTTAGATTAAAACTTAAAGCATGAATAACACGAAAGTATAAAAAGGTAAACTTTCCTTATTTCGATTGGTGTTTTGAATCGATAAATTACTTAAAATCTATGAACTATTGGACTGAGAAAGAAATGCACATGTAAGACTTTACAGGTAGATATCAGTCACACAATATCTGTCACATTCTATTGCAACGTTTAGTTTATTTGCTCAAGGACTACAGGTTATTAGCTGAGACATAAGACTGTGAAAAGACATATAATTTCTCTATAGAGGCTGATTAAGTGTTATCCAATAAATGCACTAGGAGTTTGGCAATGGTTGTATGAAACTTTGTTAGGTAAATTCAATCAATTTTAACAACGTGGTTATGAAGGATTTACTACTCATACCAGTTTCCTTTTGGGGTAATTTTGTGATACTAGCACATGTAGTGACTCTACAAGTAAAAACCATGTAGCATTTGTCCTGACAAGTAAAAATAATAGGTGGTTTGTTTATGTCGAGATTGCAATCCAATGCTAACAATGATGTTGTGATCTAGATTTGATTATAAGAGAATTGGATTGGCTTTTAATCCATGGGTAGGGTTTTGTAGAACTCAGAGTAAAGAATAATGTTAAGGATAGGAGTATGAACTTTTGTTCTGTATAAGACTTGAAACACCTCTTTTGTGTTTTCCATTTAACATTTTATTGCTGATAAAAGAATGTAATGACATATAATTGATGAAATGGTAAGATGTTAAATTATTTGAGATATTATCGTTTTATAGTTATGTCTAACTTGATTTTAATATATTGACTCCAAAACTAATATTGTTTCTCATCTATACTATGTGATGTGATAATATATCTACATGATTGGAAATTTAAGTGACTCTAACTTCCATGTTGAATAGGAAAAAAGGAAGTTGAATAATATACATAAGTTCTATAGTATAATAAGAGTTCTACACTAGAATTGAAAACTATCTATATATTTTAAAGATATTTAATTTAAGTTCTCCGGAAAAAAGGAAGTTGAATAATATACATAAGTTCTATAGTATAATAAGAGTTATACACTAGAATTGAAAACTATCTATATATTTTAAAGATATTTAATTTAAGTTCTCTGAGTCAACATTTTAGAGAACATCTCTCAAAATTCTCCTCAACAAATATTACTGAACAGATTTCGCTACTTCTACTACAACTGGTACATATAAAAGAAAATCACGTAAAGGAGTGAGGTCTTTATAAGCCTTAAATATCAATCTTAATAAACTTAACATGCAATACAGACAATGCAGGCCTATAACTGGACCTACAACCATAAGACTTAATCTCAATTTATCAAATATATGGATCCATATTCCACTTTTGATGATCAACAATGAACATCAAAAGTGATATATACTAGCTACTAACCTTGGCAATGTTGAGTGATCCAAACACAAACACTCATACGTTAGCTTGGTTTCAACTCATTGCAACGAAACATAAAACTTTTTCTTAACAGACATATTCTTGAATCACATAATGTAATGACTTGTTAAGATATGTCATATTTGTTTCAACTAATAATCCGTACACATAATTCAACTAGATACACTAAATATAAAAATAATAAGAGTATATATATGTGTGTAACTTTATTTTATCCAAATTTATTAAAATGCTTACTTTTACTTTATTTTTATTATTAGTTTATATGTATTTCTTATAATTATTAAAAGATGATGTTTAGAATAATACAAAGTAAAATAAAATAAGTATCAAAACAAAAACTTTAAATAAATGATTAGATATGACTCATATCACTAAAAAGTAAAATAACAAAAATATAAATTAATAAAGAAGATCAATACGTAACTAAAGATAAATAACCTACATAAAGAAATAAACATGTGCATAACTTTAAAAAAAATCAAATAACATAAATAAATAAAATTAATGTATAATTAGAGATAAATAACATAAATAAATAAGAAAGACTAATATAAAATTAAAAATATATAAGATCTAAAGATAAATTAAATAACATAAATAAATAAATAAAACAAATGCGTAACTAGATATGAAATAAATAACATAAAAAATTAAAAAGATTCATGAATAACTTGAAATAAATTAAATAATATAAATAAATAAAACCATAAATAGAGATTAAATAATTAACATATATAAACAAATAAAATGTATGTATAACTAGAAATAAATTAAATAATATAAATAAATAAATAAAAGCAATTCTTAAAAGTATATAAATAATGTAAATAAATAAATAAAGATTAATTAAAATAATATAAATAAAAGATAAATATTATATATTATTTAAAAATAGTTAAAAGATTAATAAACAACACATAATTTTATAATATTAATGAAAAAAAAAGTTTAATATCACTCATTTCTTACCTTTGATTGAAGTGACATTCTAAAATGAAGCTATAAATACAAGATTTAAAATTTCTTTTAAATTCCCTTACTCTGTTCTTATTTCTCTTCTTTATCTTCCTTACACTACAAGAAAACCTAAGTACAGTGCGGTAAAAAATTGTCGCAAAATAATAAAAATGGACGCTTATGTTTTGGTTAAGTAGCGACTTCGTAGCAGATGTTAAAATCATGAAAGCAACGTAAAATTAACGGCGACCAAAAAATGGAGGCAAATTACGATGGTCAAGCCGTCTCAAAATTGCCACTATTTTTTAACATTGTGTCGGCCAGACCCACGCCACGGCTGTACCAGACTGCGTGAGCCTAGCCCACGCAAGCATGTTAGCGTAGGTCAAGCCGCCGTAAAAGGCGAAGGTTGTTGTAGGGGCCAGGTCGTCGCGAACATGCTTGCGTGGGCTAGGCCCATGTAGTTTGGTACAAACGTGGTATGGGTCAGGCCGACACAAAGGCCAACGTAATTCTGAAACCAGATAAAAAAATTACAGAAAAATAAATCAACTATCCCAATCCTGAAAATCAGAAAAATCCCAGCATTTATAGATATATATAAATGTAATTAGAATGAAATTTTAAAAGATATTTAAAATTATAATTGTAACCAACTACAATGTTTTAAAATATCAATATTTACAATACAATTCAACTAAAACCTAAAACAAAAAAACATAAAAACTTAAAACGAAATATATAATAATAGAAAAAGTCTTCTTTAAATCATGTGTTGGAAAGAACCTGTAATGAAAATAAAAATTATTTCAATAATAATTATTAAAAAAATGAAATTTGATATATAAGTAAGAAAATATTTGATGGTAATGAAACTCACATACTGTGGTTGTGAAGGTCAGGAGAAGGGGTGGTGGACATCGTCTTCCGCATAATGGGGTGAACCTGACTTGTACCAGTGGAAGATCACCACATTGTCGGTCCATCATCGCGACAAGTTGCTCCTTCACCATCCTCAAGTCATCCTCCATCTGGCAAAGTTTTGTGTTTGCCATAACAAATTGTTTCGTCATCGTCTTTGCTTGTTCCTCTGCCTTCCTTGCTTGTTCCTTTGCTTGAACGATTTTGCGAGCCATTTCTTCTTCTCTTTCAGTCTGAACCGAAAAGTTACCAGCAGAAGCAAAGGATGAGGGTTGAGTGAGGGAGGACACTCCTTGGCGATAGTTAACAGCCAAGTATGTAGTGCCATAAACTCGACCTCTTCTCTTCCCTCCAACAACTTCCTTCCAAGCCTGAAGCTTGGTTGCTACATCTATATGGGCAGATTCGCCTCATGAACTTTCTAATTGTATAACCCTCAAGCGCTGCTGGTAGTTTTCCTACACAATCATTTGGACATTTAAACATTACTTATTACAAAAAAAATTATAGAAAATATGGAAAAAATTGTAAGAATAAAATTACATAGGTCTCGCGTGAGCGAGTATAACCCATTCACCCTTCTTGTTGGTGTGAGTGGCCATAAATAGTTCATCAGGCTCAATTGGGCGACCATGTTTGCAGTCCTGCAAAACTTTTGTAATTAAAAACAATATTTATTAGAAAAAAAATTTGATTACACTAAAGAGTTAGTGAAACAATACTTACTAGGCCCAGTGATGTCCAATTGTGATTTATGCCCAGATGAGTGCAATGCTCCACCCCGACCTGAAGACCGATTAATTTTATTTTGAAATGATTTTTCTTTGAACTTTTGAGTATCCCAATAGCTCAAAAGTCCACCCCATGCTTCCTCACCCATCCATGTAGATCGTGAGCCACATGCCCTTGCCTTTGTCAAAATGTCAGATAGTCTTTTTTTGACTTTGGACTCATAAATCTTCCTGATCTGCCACTCATCCTGAGGAGCCCAAGTCACTCTGCTATGTAAAATAGTTATAAACAAAAGTTAATTTCGCCAGCACCCACACCAGAACTTAGTTTAGTCGACGCTCACACCAAAACTTAGTTTAGTCGACGCCCACACCAGAACTAAGTTTCGCCAACGCCCACGAATGGCGGAAAGGGGACTCAATCTGATGCTTTGTTGTGCTGCTTTCGGAGCTTCAAAGCTTTAGAGCTCTCAGCTTGCTATGCGCATTTTTTGGTAAAGTTCGGAACTTTCGCATTTTTTACATTTTTTGGTAAACTTCAGAGCTTGTTGTGTGCATAAGAATAGCTTGAGAGCTTCAGAGATGTGCTTTGAAGTTTTGGTAAAGTTCCCGCATTCCACTTTTATGAATCCCGCCCAATATTTGATAGCGTGTAGTAATAAAATTTTTATATTACAATAAATAAAAAATTAAATTAATGTATTATATAAAGTTTATATATGTATATAAAAAATATTCTTATTTAATGTTTATGTAAAGTTTATAAATAAAATAAAAAAGTAAAAAATATTGTAAAAAGAATTATTCAAATTTCACTAATTAAAAAATGTTATTAGTTTGAAGAGGTTTTTGAATAAGGAACATTTTTTAATTTCAATTATTTGTTTGCCATGTTAATTTATTTACGAAAAATAATATGTTCAAGAAATGTTGTTTATTGAAGAAATTTTTTAACTATCTTTTGTATCAAAATTATTTTTATGGAACAAAACAAGATTCTAACTTGTGGTAAAATAAAAATTTAAAACATTATTATTTGATAAATTTTTAAGGTATTTTAGTTTAACTTTAATTTTTAGTTTAAAAATTAGTTAAAAACTTTTACTAAAACTTTAGAATTTTCTTTCAAAATTTTTTAAGGTATTTTAAGGTAAATTTCTAGTTAAAAACTTTATTTAACTTTATTCATTATATCTGATAAATAACTTTATATTATAATAAAATTATAATACAATATATAAACATGATTACTATACAATATACAAAATAATTAAGTATAATTTGTTACAAATGATAATTATAATATGTAAATTCAGTTAAGTTATAAATATAGATACAAACTGACTATTATAATATACAAATGACTAACTTAAGCCCTAAATATAACTACCATATGTAACATGTGAAATAAAAATAACTATTATATGAATTTTATATTATGTTTTACTTTGTTATTAAAAAATTTGTCTATTATAATCAATTAAAACAATAATATTGTACTAATAAATACAAATTATTATCATCATTTTCTTTGGTGTTATACTCTTATTTTATCGTATTATTAATATTCAAACATTATATTTATTTGTATATATTTTATAAATATAAATGAAGCTATAAATACAAATTAAAATCAAATATTATAACATGTATATCAATAATTCTTAAATTAACTAAATTATGTTATGTAAATATCAAAAAACATTACTTTCAATTGTTTCTATTAGTAATTAGGTACTGTGACTTATTTTATAAAACATCTTATATGTCATATAATTAACTATGTCATATAATAATTAATATTTTACCATAATCAAACATATTTATATAATCACATGTAATACACATAATATATAACATACATACAACCAATGAAGGACAACAATCATTTATCATTGTTGCATTTTCTTTTTCATTATTCTCATAATATATTTTTATGTATGTTCACTCCTTTCTAACCCTATTTAAAATGAAGAGTGTGTTATGATACCTAATTAAGACACTTTTGCTACTCTGTACCCATTTCAAATGAACTCTTATGTTGCTCTACACCATTTCAAATAATGAAGAGTATCTTATGCTGCTATGCACATTCACTCCTCCTTCATTGGGTTTCATTTCAAATTCAATTAAATTAAAACTAAATTAAGTTAATTAAGACACTTTTTAACTATCTCTTCATCTTTCTCTTCTTAGCACATTCTAAAACTCAATCACATACCTAGAGTCATTAGAGAATTACTATAATACTTTCTTTTATTTCTCTTATTTATTTATTTTTTTGCAAAAAAATATTATAACATGCATTTGGAAGAATATACATATTCGTACTATCATAAATAACTAATACACGTACTACATTGTACTTTAACAAATTACAACTTATGTATCATTTAACATATTATATCTTATATTCACTCATATTTTATGCTTCAACTATCATTTATTTATATTCAATTATTCAACTATCATTCATTTATATTTTATGATTAAACTATCATTGAATTAAATTTCAAAAGTTATGGTCAAATATTTTTTTAATTTATTTCATCAAATTATTAATAAATAATCATAATAAATTTTCATAGTTTATTTATTTACTACATTACTTTCGTCTCATCGTAATTCTTTCAATATTTTCATATTTTTATTTTGTATTAATCATATTACAAAATACTAAACAAAATTTAATATACATAATTAAATTCATAATTTTTTCTAGTTATTTAACAATAAATTTCATAATTACCTTTGAACTTATTCTTTTATTGTCAAACTTACACTTATCTTATTCTTTTACAATATTTCATTACTTTTAAATTTTACTAATTTAATAATATTACTCTTATTTTATGTTATATTTTTTAAAAATTATTTATTTTCTAAATTTAATTTAATTTTAACTATATTATTGCGTGGATCAGGCCAACAATTCAGTTTGGATCTCAAAAACTGCCGCTTGGGCCAATACTTTTTGTGTGAATCCCTTGGCCCACGTAAAATATTAGAGGCTAATCGTGCGTTTTCTTATAGTGTTAGTCTTCCTCTCTTTGTTTCTCTCTTTCTCTTTATGTTTTTTTCTCGCACAGGTTTTAACATTTGTTTTTATTTAAATTATGTTATTTAAATCATAATTATCTTTGTATAATAAATAATTATTATCTTATTTATATTTATAGTTTATCTTATTTTTTTTATTCTTTCTTGTCTATTAGAATGATTTTAAATAATTATTTTTAATGATTAAATATATTTTTTAATAATATTTTTTAATATTTATTTATTTATTTGTTTACTTTTATTATTCATTTTTATGAGCTACAATATTTTTTTTAAAAATTATTTGATTTATTTTTTTTAAATATTCAGACTCTTTTTAATAGAATATGATATATATATATATATATATATATATATATATTAATTAATTAATATGAATTTAAACACAATAATTAAACAGAGAATTTTTTAACTTTTATTTGAAAATAAAAATAAAATAATTAATATGATTATTTAAAAGGAGAGATGCTAGAATGTCACACTCTTGTTTGGTTAATATTTTTCAATATGAAACTAAAATAAAATAGTTCTTAATATAGTAGTAGGTATTATCACATTTCTATCTAAGTGAGTAGGTATTATTATCACATTCTCTATCTAAATTCTTGTGTGGGTGCTTTTAATGTTATAGAAATTTTTTTGAAATCTTTCCGTAATAATTTCAAATTTTTGATATATATTTAGCAATATAAAAATGTGTTTTTGTGTTAAGAACTGTGAATAAAAGTTATTGTATATTCAAGGTTGAATAATTAATACAATGTATTAAATAAATAATAAATAAAACAATTAATATAATAAATGATTTGGCAAATAATTAATAGAGGCAGGTGTAACCGCGTAGTTTTAATGGAAAACTTAATGCAACGTTAACAAAAATAGTTTAAAAATATGTAAAACGTCAATGTTCAGTCTCCAAGGGAGAGTAACACTTTTGTTGCCTTTTTCTATATCCTTTTTAACTCTAAAACTGTTGGAAGATTTATATTTTTATGTAACCGTCATTTAAAATTCAAGACAACATTGACTATTCTTTTATTAATTATATTTTCATTTATGATTTAATTTTAGATTATTTTACATTTATTGTAACACGAGAATAGAAATTAGTCAAATAAAAAATTATTAAAATTTGAAAAATTGTATTGTTTTTTCTTGAATTCTAAAATAAAATTAAACCACAAGGTAACCAGGCAATAACATGATTGAGGATAAAACAATAGTTGAACAAATTCAACTCTTCAATTATATATGAAATTATCAAAACTTATTTTCCTTCCTCTCACACCTATTGAATAGAAGCATAAATACAAAAAATATTATATAAATTAATATTACGAAATGTGCATTAAAAACTTATATAAATTAATTCCCAGAAATTACTACAATATTATGAAATGTGAAATATAACAAGTCTATAAAGTCAAGCAACCTTTTCAATAGCAACAAGTCTTCAACATCTTTCTTTTAACTCTTCATCTTCAATCTTGATTTCTCCTTCATGGCACTGTAATCTAATATCTCTGAAGTTCTCCACTTTTGAGCTTGGTAAGTTGGAATTTTTCTGTATTTGATAATGTCCCACACAAAAATTCTTGTTAATTAGATAAGGTAAGCAATTTATGGTTCTAAAAATTCACATGGTCCAATCGTTTTAACAATTTTATACATGTAAATTATTGAAAACATAGAGGCTAATAAAGACTCATATTTTACACCTTTTATATCTTATTTTCATATGCTTTCAACTACTTATTTTTGTCTAAAAAAATGACTAGATCTTCATTAAGCCATCTCTCTTTCATCCTCTCTATTCAATTATATATTTTTTTTTATTTTTTTTATTTTTTATAATAACATGAATATAATTTTAAATGGCAATAAAAATAAAGCAAATCTTATCATAAAAATTGAAAGTAGAATAAAATTATAACGATTTATTTAGGTTAGATTTTATCATAAAACTACACATGTTTCTTATGTGCAACTTAATGCGTGTATACGAAATAATTACATTAAAATTGAAGACATATTAGATATATTTTGAATTGAAATGTAATACTTATATGTAACATGTATATATTAGAAAATGAAAATTTAATTATGAAATTTGAGTATTTATTTTCTTATTTTAATTTTTTATTAATATACACTTAATTTATTACGTTATAGTACTGATAATTTATTAGTGTATTTATTGAAATAATTTTTTTTTAAATTCTAGACTAACTTTTATCACATACTATTTTTCAATAATTTTAAAATGACATTTTTAATTATTTTAAAGACTTTAGTTTTAAATTATTATTATTTATTCATGCTTTTAATCTGGTTACGTGGAATATTATTAATTTTATTAATGTATAATTTCTCAAAAAAATCATTAGTTGTCTATAATGGTTTTCTATCTATTAAATTTTATATTTCATATTTTAATTGTTATAACATTTTTTTTTCAAATGATTATATA
>Ga0209489_100187_pt1 | contig 98601 bp, 79 predicted proteins | sample SiratrowhiteBW_FD_187527 | JGI IMG/M metagenome (GOLD analysis project Ga0209489, IMG submission 187527) | Root nodule microbial communities of legume samples collected from California, USA - Siratro white BW (SPAdes) (version 2) | ecosystem: Host-associated > Plants > Roots > Nodule | place... | reverse complement strand
AAGAGAAAAAAAAAAAAAAAAAAACTATGAACATGTACAAAGCTGGGGTTATCGGCTGTAATCTCATTTGTGAACTTCGTGTTTAGTGGGAAATATAAGAAATTTTAGCTAGTGTTTGGAATGTTGGTGATCATGGAATTGGAATATCTTTGTGTGGTTTTATATTACTTAATTCACTTCCATTCGTTTGATTGGAATTGGGAACTTTTGTCTGATCTTGGAAAGTTTACTTCTCAACCCTGTCATAAAATACTTTTTTAACTATCTAACCCCGTCATAAAATAAATAAGTTTATTATTGAAAGAAAAATGATATTTTCGCATTGTGCCATTTTTTTTTTTCATTTTGTAAGTGTAAACTCGATTTTTTTGTGTTGTGGGAAAGTGAATTTTAAATTTAATCTTTTTTAAATAATTAGGGCCGTGCGAAACGTGGAATTCTTTTCTCAAATTTAATCTCAAATGCATGTTGTTACTATGTTATTATTTGAAGTGTTTATAATTTGTGAATAAAAAATTGATAATATATAATGTAATACAAATGTTCAAATACAAACTATAAAATAAAAATATTGACACTAATTTAAAATACAAATTATAAATTACTAATATCGTCATATTAATTTAAAATACAAATTAAAATTACTAATGTCATCTAATTGACATTATTTGTGTAAAAACTTGCATGTGACTAGTGTAGAAAGAGGTCCAAACTTTGGTAATGGGATGTTGACCATAACACTTAAGTTGATGGAATTAGACAATCGTTTTGCAATTTCACATATCAAATTATATAACAAGGAAAAAAAATACATAGTCGTACTTACATTAAAATGTCAGTAAATGAAGTGTATATGTATAAAGTGATTTTCATAGATGTGTCCAATTGAAATTATTCGATTTTGAAGTCAGTGGGGGTTGTGTCCTCAAAGGAAAAATTGTGATTGACTACTTAGTGATAAACAAACAACAATAACATTATAATAATTGGCATAACATAGCCCATAAGTATGGTCATCTACTTAATTATTCCAACCTACAAGATAATTGAAATTAATTACATTAAATGATATAAGGTTTGCATACAAAATAAAAACACCATTAACAATATTTGTTTCATACTAGACATAGGAACAACAAGTGAGTTCTTCAAATATTCAAATTCGATGTTCACCTTTGAACAGTTGAACATACTCATTATGACATTGAGTAAGTTCTTTAAGTAAGTTCACAACATCAACAATATACGGATGAAACCCTGAAGGAAATTGATCAATCATAGGGATTGATTTCTAACGAGGAATTTCTTCCTTGAATCCCTTGCTAGATTTCAAAGTTGATGAACTATCGTGCTGTGAATAAAGGGTATCAACATGCTCAAAATAAGATGGGATTCGCTTAGTTGATCTTGCAAATTTTCTTACCCAGCCCTTTTTCTGTCATTTTTGTTTTTACCTGTGACTTTGGTGTCCCCAAAGATGTCATATCTGGATATGCTATTTCACACAATTTATTGTTAATATGAACCTTATCAGCAATGTCAACCTCTTTGAAATGATTCAAAATAACATCAAACTCTTATTGGATCGACAACTCTGTTGCACTTTCATCACATGAAAGATCTACAAAACTTGATTGTGTCCAAATCACATGCACTGCTTGTAGGGGTATGCTACCTACACCAAATGATGTCAATTCACAAGTACAAGTAAGACCATAAATTTATCTAAGAGTGAAACCACAATAACCTTTATCAAAATCAACCCTTTTAACTCAATCATCTCTTCATCAATATGTTGTAATGCACATATTTTGAAACAAATCCTAATAATATTTTGTATGTTGTAACATTAAATAAATGCCCCACCACATTAAGATTCTTCTCAAATGAAGCTTTAATTGCATTATGTTCAAAATAATCATCTTATTCATAAAATCCCAACAGAAGCATTATGTCTCCTATACAACATCCTCTTCAAATTTCAATGAACAAACATTAATCCTACAAACAAATTGAATTTTATTACACCTTGTTTACAATTATATTACACAATAATGTAAACCTAACACTAACACACATGTTACTTGTTGTTTTTACCTAAGTGTATCAACCTATTTGTCCATGTCTTGATGAATTTTTCTTTACGTGAGACTAACTAAGTACCAATCACATAATCAACAAATATGGGCTATGGTGAGAACAAATAACTTGAAATGCTTGTACACGATGTTCAAATTGAATAGGATTATCACAATCCACAACAGATCTATATGCTTCCATTACTTGATCTCATGTCTTTCTCATATGCACAATTATTTTACACTTTTGTCAACATGAAAGCAACATAGAATATTTGAAGCTTCAGAAAACACAACCCCTATTGCATTCATTAGATCAAGATCCTAGGATATACATCAACTCCCATAAACAATCCTTTAAGTCTCTCAAGGGCCCAAATAAAGTTATTTTCACGTTCAGCTTCAAGTAAAATAAATGCACTAAAAAATGTCAATCATGTTGATGTAACACCAACAATCTAAAGTAATGACAACATATACCTATTTGTTTTATAAGTATTATCCATCATCAACACAACATTTAACGAATTCAGTAGCTTCACTGAATCATAGTGTGTCCAAAATACATCATACACCACATTAGTACCCTTATTAAACCTACATCAATAAAGATACGTGTCTCGCTCAAGCAACATCATCAAATGTTACATTTCAGTTTTGTGACCTCTATCTGATCTTCGATACGTATTCATGACATTATAAATCTGCTTTATCATCATCATATTCTTCACATTATCCTCTTTTAGTGTTAATAAAATATTTTTGGGCTTCGCTGAAGTCTTTGTCATGTCAATATGAGTGGTCTTTACATCTTCTGTTAACTTGTCGGCATATGGATGACCAACTAACGTCTTGACCAAGTTGTGATTATGAAACCCATAAATGATATCTACCATCCATCCTTCACCATCTTTTGTAGGTTTTCCTTGTAATCTAAAATGACATTCACACTTCCTACTTCCACTTTCATTAACCTCTAAATCCTTTTTATAACGTCTATATTTCCTCCTCTCTCACAACCTAACAAAGCATACATATTCCTTCCTTGTTTTCCATTCCATGTATCTAGCCCTAATATAATAATAATAAATCTAAACTCAAACGCAATATTTCTTGCTCACTTCTACAAATCATCATGACTAGCAAATACCTACACAAACATATCACAACATCATTTTTAATTTCTCAAATACTTATCACATATTCACCATATCAAAATATTTTTCAACAAAACAAATTTATCTTACTTGTAATGAAAGCATTACTATACTCATTATGTTATGCATTCAAGCTATTTTACCATCATGTCAACATCATCGTCCTCCAACCTCTATAAGTCTACCTCATCTGAAATGTTAGTACAAAAACCTAGATCCATGGTGTTTCTGCAATTATAAAATTATAGTTAAAAATCTTAAAAAAATAAAAAAAAATGCCAAATACACACTTTTGAACACTTACCATAAAAAAAACACTTTCAGAAAGTCCTTTCCAAAATGCAATTTCTTAGTTCCATAACACCCATTTCGGAATACAATTGCCACCCCCATTGACTTTCAAAATGCCTTTTTTGGAATGTAATTTTGACATCCAAATTACCCATTCCAAAATACAATAGACACCTCTATTATTTTTGCACTCAACGCTAGGTAGATTTGAGTGGTATGTACGATCATATTTCTATGTAGTTCTTAGTTAATGTTAACTTTGATGGATTATTTTTTCATTTTTCAAGAATTATAACTCAACTAGGTCTCGGCCTTGCCGATGTTTTGAAAAAGATTCACTAAGAGAAGGTGCAATGGACAAGAGAGGTGACACTAAAGCTGCTGTTATTGATGCTTCTAGGGTGCTTTTTGAGCCTTTTCTACAAGTATCGCTTGTTGATCTCGTACCTCCTATGGCTGAGAGGAGAAGCAAAAAGAAGGAGGAGTTGAGAAGGCATTCTTCTTCTCAATGATCACCCAAAAGGGCCAAGACTTCAACTGCAGAGGTTGGGATTAGCAAAAGTGGGCTTATAACTTGGCCTTCCACAAGGGTGTTAATATCTTCCGTACTTCAGTGGAGAGTGGTGTGATGTTAGCAACCTCGAAGGGAGATCTAATGGCCAACTCGTTAGAACTACAATCTAGAGCATTGGTTGTTGCTTGTCTCTTGAGTAATAAGACTTCTTGTGGGTCGGTCAAAAAGGTCGAAAACTTGAAAAGGAAGTTGAACGATTGGAGGTCTTCTTTAAAATTGTCATTGGAATCTAATGCATCTTTAAATGACAAGGTAGCCAAGTTTACCACTGACCTTGCGGCCTCTCAGGCCGATATCGATGATCTAAAAATTTAGTGTGGTGACTTGGAGAAAAGGAACAAGGATCGATTGGCCAAAGTGAGGAGAGCTGAAGAAAAGCTTCTTAAACAGTTATAAAAGGGACGAGGTCGTCATTGAAAGGGACTAGGTCATGTCCCAGATAAACCGGTTCGAGCAAGAGTGTATTGACTTGAAGGATTATATTCTTGGTGTTCATGTCGGGGGTTTTAATCAAGTTGTGCGCTAAGTTGTTTTTTTTTTTTTGTACGGGGTCACGACCGAAGACAATGAATTTGACCTTTGGAAAAGATGTCTTCTGAGGTGAACTAGTTCTAGTTGACGACATCCCAAGTGAAGAGGCGAGGGATCAAGGCCAAGCAGGCATCGGCTCAGGAGTGGGAATTGGCATTAGTGCAAGAGTCCTCTAATAATGCCGAGTAGGTTAGTTTTTATTTTCTTATGTTTTTGGTTTTGTTGGGTCGACCCTGTGTTGTTTGCACGACACCACTATTTTGTATGTAAAGAAACTTTTCTTCAATGGAAATAAAAGTTGTTCTTTACTAAGTATGAATGAGTGGTAATGATTCATATTCTTGGTACTTGCCAACTTGGAGAGCAAGTCAACTCTTGTATTCTGCTCTCTCCTGATATGCTGAACTTTAGCTACTTTGAATTCTGACAACAAGTCCATTACCTTGTGATAATATTGCATCATCATGTCATCCTTCACTTGGAACTCTTCCAGTAAGATGACCAACTACTAACTTTGAGTCACTTCGGCACTCTACTTCCTCTGCTCCCATTTCTTTAGCAGGATTTAGCCCGGGAATGAGGGCCTCATACTCTGCCTAATTGTTAGTGATTTTGAAATCAAATCTTAAAGATTGTTTAATGGTTAGCCCTGTTGGTCCTTCCAAGATAATCCCCTACACCGCTTCCCTTCGCATTTGACTATCCATCCACGTATATGATCCACTTTGGATCCATGGTTGTTGGTTTAAGACTCAACTCTACCAAGAAATGAGCTAAGTTCTGAGACCGAATAGAACCCCTTGGCTCATAGATTATTCCAAATTTAGAAAGTTCGACCAACCACCCTATATTAGGCCTACCAGGTCGGGTTTGGCTAGCACTTTTCTGATTGGATAGTCAGTATTGACAATGATCAGGTAATTCTGAAAATAGGTTCTCATTCTTCTTATTGTGTGCACCAACATCAGCGTTATCTTTTCAATCGTTTGGTATCTCTTCTCTGCATGTTGGAGTCTTATGTTCTTTATCAACTTCTTGGACGAGGACCGAGCTAATCGCTTCCTCAGAAACTGAAAAATACATCAGGATCGTATGGTCGTAAACTGGTTTCTGTATCGTTGGGGGTCATGTCATGAATTGCTTTAATTGCACAAAAAGTTCTTCGCATTCTTGACTTTATTCAAACTTGCTTTTGTTTTTAAGTAGCCGAATAATGGTTCTAGTATTTTTGGCCAACTTTGGAATGAATCTGGATAGGGTCATCAACTTGCTAACCAACTTTTGTATCTCTTTCATAATCATTGGGCTCCTCATTTCTATTATGGCTTGACACTTATCAAGATTTGCCTCTATTCCTTTGTGTGTAAGCATAAAGCCTAAGAACTTTTTGCCTTCAACCGCAAACACACACTTGTCGAGATTCATCTTATATTGTACTTTTACAATGCTTGTAAGACCTCTAGGAGGTCGACCTTATGTTGTTCACATGAGTCCCACTCCACAACGATGTTGTCGACGTACACTTCAACATTTTGGCCTATCAAACCTCGAAAGACTTTGTCCATGAGTCTTTGGTAGGTGGCTCCTGCATTCTTAAGGCCAAATGGCGTTACCTGATAGTAGTAATTCGAGTCTTCCGTCATGAAGGCGGTTTTCTCCTTATCTCTTGAATGCATTCTGATTTGGTCATAGCCTAAATAGTTGTCCAGAAAACTAAGCATTTTGTGACCAGCCATATTGTCCACTAGTCGGTCAATACTTGGCAGTGGACATGCATCCTTTGGGCATGTTTTGTTAATTTGCTCTCTTGGTGGACTGCTTAGGCATAACACTCCCTAGCTATCTTTTGGGCGACATTAACTGTTATGATGTCTCCAGTAGCAGAAGGAAATTTCATGTCCAAGTGCAAGATGGACAAAATGGCGTCGAGTTGATTTAGCAACGGTCACCCTAAGAGCACATTGTACGACTTGTTTGCGTCAACTAGTAAGTAGCAGATCTTGATGATTCAACTTTGAAGCCTTCCTTCTCCAAACTTTGTGTAGAGATCTATAAATCCTCTAGTGTCCACTCACTCACCTGAGAATCCCACAATCTGGTCCTCATAAGGTTGGATCTCAGACTCTGGGATTTCCAGTTTTTTGAATGTCTTCCTATACAAGATGTCGACCAAGCTCACTTGGTCGACAAGGTTCTTCATGACAACAAAGCCTTCAATGGTTATTATTATGATCATAAGGTCATCCTACTTTGGGTCTATTACCTTGAAGTTGTGATCTATGAAGGTTATGGTTGGCATTCGTCTCTGCATTCGAGTGGTGGTCGAGTTCACAACTTATACATTTCTTAAATGTCTTTTCTTTGTTGAGGCCGAAGAGCCTCCTCCTGCAAAGCCTCCTGCAATGGTGTCGATCACTCCTCATACGGAAGTTCCTAAACGGCCTTCTCTTTCACTTTACCGTTTTGGCAACCTTAAACGGTTACTTCTCGAAGACCATTATCTAGTTCCTCTCTCCTCGAACTCCTTTTGGGAGAGTGTTGATTTCTGCCCCACACAAATTAGTTCCTCTATTCTGTCTTTCAACGCAATACACTCATCAATGTTTATGCCCATAGTTATGGTGATAGCGACAGTGTTTGCTGGTGTCAGCATTCCAAGGTGTTGGGATCTTTTGGAGTGTTTTATGGAGAGGTCTCTTGATGCTTTGCTTCAATGAGTTCTGTGTGATGAAGGGAAGCCTTGGAGAAGGTTTTGCGCCAATTGGATTGGAGAGAAAGCTCCTTGAATGAAGTGGAAGCAATTTATGATGAAATGATTTCTATAAGCTAGGAGTGAGCAATGAAGAAGATGAAGGAAGCTTGTAGAAGAAGATTGCAAGGAATGGAGGAGTAGAATTCTTGGTAAAGGTTAGGCCAACTACCAAGGATTTCTCTAAGTCTTTTTCAATGAGAGAACTCAAAGAAGAGCTTAACACAAGTGCTAAAAATTCTGCAACATTTCATTAATGTGAATCAAGCTAATTTATACATTGCCTACACACTTTTTTATAGAAAGAATGAGAGGAAGAAGTTTGTAGGAGAAGCTCTCCAAACCTAGCTTCTATAACAAGTTTCTAACCTTAGTTTCTATGACAAACTTCTAACCCTAGTTTCTATGACAAGCTTCTCCAATCTAGCTTGCACTCCAAGACTCTCACAAAGTGATGACAAGTGGTACAAAAAGAGAGCTTCTCCCATACCCTAACTTCGAACCCCTTGATTACGTCCAACATTATTTATAGGCCTCAAGACCCAACACTTACATTACATGGCCAAAAATACAAGACTCAAATCTATTCTACTTTGCCCAAATACAAGACCCAAATTATTCTTAAACTATTCTAAACAATTTAGAAGACTTCTCTTTAATGCTCTATTTTCTCCAAAGTCATTTTCTCAACGTTGCATTTTGGCCCAAGCAGCTGGTTGAAAGCCCAAACATCCTGAGATGGGCTTAATCTTTTGGAAAGCTCTTGATTCACCCTCTGACTCTTTATCCTCTTTATTCTTTGATTAATGTCGTTATATTAGAATAACTAAGAGAGAAAGAAAAACGTAAGAAAGGCTGAAAATATTATTTGATAGAATTTTGTATAGTACAAGAGAAAAGAGAGAGCAATATATATAGGCTCATAGGTTTATATACGGTTGTAACAAACATAAGTCCAACCCAAAATAAAAAGATTAGAAAACTGTTACAGAAACAATTACAATAACAGAACAATACTAATACCCCCCCAACCCCTCAAACTCGAGGTGGGGGATTTTGTCTAATGAAATCCTACACTTGAGTTTGCTCCAAAATTGCTGAAAACGATTTGTAGAAAGAGGCTTGGTCAAAATGTCAGCCCACTTATCTAAGCTGGGAACATGAAAAACATTAAGTTGCTTAGACAACACTTGATCATGAAGACATCAATTTCCATGTGCTTTGTTCTAGAGTGGAAAATAGGATTATGTGCAATAGCAACAACACTTTGGTTGTCACACAGTAGTGCTGGAGTGCAAAATGAAATGGAGAGTTCCTTCAATAGTTCCTGAATCCAAAGAATTTCAGTGGAAGAGTGAGCAAGGCTGTGATACTCTACTTCAGTACTGGAACGTGCAATGACTTTTGCTTTCAAGACCACCAAGAAATTAAATTTGGACCTAGAAATATAGCCAAATCGGATGTCGATTTTCTATCATCAATATCTGACGCCCAGTCAGCATCACAAAATGCCATAATAGATAGGTTTAGACTGTAGTGCTGGTTGAAGATGAAGACCACAAAATGATACCCTTAAGGTACCTTAAGATCCTTTTGACAGCAATCCAATGTGATTCAAGAGGTTTAGACATAAATTGGCACACTTTGTTAACAACATAGCTGATTTCTGGTCTAGTGAAAGTAGCATACTGCAATGCTCCAACAACAGATCTGTATAAAGTAGGATCTGAAAACACATCTGAACCTGATTTAGATAGCTTAGAAGAAGTAATCATAGGAGAAGGAACTGATTGAGCTTCAACCATCTTTGTTCTATGCAAAAGATCACAGATATATTTGCTTTGGGTCATTATGATAGAATTATCTGACGGATGTTGTATTTCGATGCCAAAAAAATAATTGAGATGTCCTAGTTGTTTAAGAGAAAAAGCATAATGTTGTTTGGTTGAAATATGCTGAATGATAGACTAAGATGTGCATGTGATGATAATGTCATCCACATAAACCAGAATATAAATAGTGTGATTATTGTGCTGATAAATGAACATAGAGGGATCAACTTTGCTGGAACAGAACCCAAATTGTAACAAGGTGGTTTTGAGTTTATCAAACCACTGTGTAGGTGCTTGTTTAAGACCATAAATTGCCTTATTCAACCTGCAGACCAAAGATTTATCTGGTGCCTCAAAACCCGGAGGTTGTGACATGTAAACACATTCATCAATATTCCCATTCAAGAAGGCATTATTAACATCTAAATGAAATAGATTCTAGCCATTGGTTAGAGCAATAGTAAGAATTATCATAATAGTGATCGGTTTGATATACTATGAAAAAGTCTTATGAAAATCAATCCCTTGGATTTGATTGAAACCTTTAGCAACCAACCTTGCTTTATACTTATTGACAGTACCATCAGGACTTTCCTTAATTTTGAACACCCATTTGTAGCCCACAGCTTTTCAAGGGCTTCATACTCTTGTCTCATGGCAGTAGCCCAATTCACATCTTTTAGAGCTTGAGATACACTGCACGGTTCAACATTGGTTAGCAATAGTGAAGGATTAGTTCTATGAATGCCTTGCTAGATTTAGACCGAGTTTGCATAGGATGAATATTAGCAGATCTAGACAAAGGTTCAATAGTACTGGAGATAACATGTTCAGTAGTATTGGAGACAATAGGTTCAGCATTATTGAAGACAACATAGGGAGTAGTGATTTGAGGTTGAGGTATAGGGATTAATTGTTGTGTAGGAGGAGAAAGATTAGGATTGAGATTGAAATACTGTTTTGTGACAGGTGCAGAGAGGGTAGGCTTAGGAAACAAATCATTATAGGGAAAAAAAATTTCTTTAAAGACAATATCTTTGGAAATATAAAGACGTCCAGATTTAGCTAAGCAAAGATACCCTTCATGAGATTTAGAGTAACCAAGAAATACACACTCTTGAGAACGAAACTCAAGTTAATGGTTGTTATAAGGTCTAAGAAAAGGAAAACAAGCACACCCAAAGACTTTTAAAAAGGAGTAATCAGGTTTAGTTTTGTATAGAACGGTATATGGGACAGAAAATTGTAAAGAAGTTGTTGGTAATCGATTGATTAAGTACACAGCAGTTTGAAAAGCATAATCCCAAAATTTTAAGGGAAGAGAGGCATGTTGAAGAAGGGTGAGACCTAATTCAGTTATGTGCCTATGCTTTCTTTCAACAATCCCATTTTGATAATGAGTATGGGGACAAATAAGCCGATGAACAATACCATGATTAGCAAGAAAGGAGGTGAAAGACCGAAATTCTCCTCCTCAATCAGTTTGAATACTTTTAATTTTGGACGAGAATAATTCAACCATAGTTTTAAAACTTTGAAAAACAGTTATAGCTTCAGACTTGAGTTTTATAGGGTAAAGCCAAGTGAACCGGGAAAAGGCATCAACAAAAGATACATAATAGAGATATCCTTCATTGGAAGGCACATGAGATGGTCCCCAAAGATCACTATAAATTAATTCCAAAGGAGAGTTGTAAACGGTGTTAGATAAAGATGAGGATAAGCGATTAGATTTGCCAACACCACAGGAATTACAAAAATCAATAGTTTTATTGATAGAGTGTATGTTACATTGAGTCAAGACAAGACGTAGAACATGGTCATTAGGATGGCCAAGTCTAGCATGCCACAAGTTGCTCGGTTTGGAAGAACTAACAACAAAAGACTCAGAATTATTGGCTGAAACAGAAACAGTGTTTATTTGAGATTTCTTGGACAAAACAGAACTGGGTTGACTGGAAATCTTGAAGTCAGGAAAGGAATATAAGCCATCAGCTCCAACAATGTCACGGAGAATGACTTCATTGGTGGCCTGTGATTTGACATTACAATGGTAAGGATAGAATTCAAAGAAAACATTGTTGTCAAGAGCAAACTTAACGACACTAAGAAGATTTTTAGTAATAGAAGGAACATGTAATAAATTGTTTAGATAAAGAGGAAATTTAGAATTTTGAAGGCAAGAGGAACCAGATCCAAAAACTTGCAAACCTTCACCATTGCCAATGTAAATGTGATCCGGTCTTTCAAAATGATTCAGTTGCTGTATGTTTTGGGAGTTTCCAGTAACGTGAAAAGAAGCCCCTGAATTTGGTATCCAAGTGGAGTTACCATTTTCTTGAACAACTGAATTTGTTAATAAGGCACTTGGGACATCAAGCAGAGGCGTGGTTCTGTTTTGAGATGTGGCAGGATTGATCCAAGTATTTAACTTGAAGTTGGAATTGGATTGACTGATTGATAGTTGCAGCGGCTGATTGGTTGTAGGATCAAACAATGTAAGAGATTCATGGGGCTGATAAGCAGAATCACCTCTGTAGAAGCAAACATTGGTTGTGTGACCATATTTAAGGTAGATTTGACACTGGAAATTGGCAAATCTGCCACGCCCACGACCACCACAATGACGTCCTCCCCTTTCAGTGGTGTTACGACCACAACTACCACGAAAATTGTTAGTTCGAACCAACAATCTTGGATCAGCAGTATAGCTTTGAGTGTAGTTAATAGATGGAAGAACTTTTTTTTGAAATCTAGTAACCCGATACTCATGGGCAAGCAAAAGTGCCTCAACCTCTGAAATAGGAGGCATTTCAAACTTACTTTCAATAACAGAGATCATCGGGGCATAATCTTGAGGAAACCCTTTAAGAATCGCATCAACGTATTCATTTGGTTTAATAGGGCAGCCAATTCCAGCCAATTCATCAACAATGGCTTTAATTTGCTCCAAGAATTCACGCATGGTCTTGTTGTCAAGGGATTGAGATCAAAGGTCCGTCCGCAGCTGCCTTGCACGAGCCTTGGTTTGAGTAAAGAAATGGTCATGTATTTGTTCCCATACTTGGTATGAATGAACAACTCCAAGAACTCTTAAAAGAATGGTCTTGGACAATGTAGATTGCAACCAAGAGAGCAAGATTTGATCTTCGACCTCCCATTCTTCATAAGCGGGATTAACACTTCCAGAAACGCAATCTTCTTTGATAAGAAATTTGGAGGGAATCACAGGATTCACCACAAACCGATGGAGTTTGTGGGATTTGATGTCTGGTTCAACTTGTTGTTTCCAAATAAGATAGTTAGAATCATCAAGTTTTTCAGCAACGGTATTAGGAAAAATTTGGGAAGGGAAAGGAAGCGAATTGGAATGAGTCATGACTGATTAGGATCAGTGACTGGCTCTGGATACCATATTAGAATAACCAAGATAGAAAGAAAAACGTAAGAAAGGCTGAATATTATTCAATAGAATTCTGTACAGTACAAGAGAAAAGAGATAGCAATATATATAGGCTCATAGGTCTATATACGGTTGTAACAAACATAAGTCCAACCCAAAATAAAAAGATTAGAAAACTGTTATAGAAATAGTTACAATAACAGAACAATACTAATACGTTAGGAGGTATTCCATCAAAGTTGGGATCAAATCTGCACTCAGTGCTTCTTCTAGGATTCTTCCTCTGTCAGCATTCAGAGGAGTATAGTGAGAGAACTGGGGGTTCTCGACTGTCTTTGTCTATAAAAATGCTAAGAGGTATTTCTCTCTTTTCCCTTTGTTTTTGTCCAAATTGTTCTCAACCCGTGCTTGGTTACGAAATTCTCACAACTCTTCCAACTGCATGAACTTGGCTACTCTGTACCTTAACTCGTCCAAGTTAAGGGCTGGCTTTTTACACAGGCTGTCCACGAACAGTCCTAGATGTAATGTCGTTACGAGGTGATGCAAGACAACGTTAGAATTCAAATTCTGAATCTATAAAGACAACTTGCCAAGCCTTTCCATAAAGTTTCTCAAGGTTTCCCCTTTCTCTTGCCGTATGTTGATCAATGTTATGGAGGTAACGTAGTGAGGCTGACTAGTAGTGAACTAAGCACTAAACTTGCTTACTAATGTCTCGAACCTATCAATGGAATAAGGCAATAGGTGGGTAAACCAACTTAGAGCTACCCCTTTGATTGAGATCGGAAATACACAACAAAAAATTGTGTCATCATTAGTGTACATGCTAATTTGAGTGACATAAATGTCAACATGTTCTTCAGGATTTGTGCTTCCATCATATCGGTTCATACTTAATCCTTTCCAATGAAAAGAAATTTCAACACTCATAATCTTATCGGTGAAAGGTGTCTTTAGCTCCCTCCAGTTTGATGTGAAGCATGGGTGTTTGAGTGAGGTTTAGATCCTTCGTTCTCAGTTTCGTTCACCATTGTGTTCTTGGTATGGTCTCCAACATCTAGGGAAGGTGAAAGAGGACGGTCATAAAGCCTCTCCCTCATTTCCTCATTCTCATGCCTCAGAGCATAAATCTCCTCTTCGTACCTCTACCACATCTCAGCCATTTCCTGTTGTACAACAGCAAGTATGGTCATGTGAAGTCCTCCTATCTTTGATAAACTTTGCTTTTGGTCGATACCATGGAAGTTCTTGTTTGTTCACCTCTTCAGCTCCATGGTGGGCCAACTGTTCTTACTTGACCTATATTATAACAATTTTTCCTTGATATCAACCTTAGCAAGTCCTTCCCTGATTCCGGTTTTCGATTACTGATGCGAATGGTGGAGGTACCTGCAAAAGACACTCCGATGCTAAAGTCAGTTTTCAAATAGTAGAAAATATAATTTATTATATATGAAAAACATACCTTATTCTCTTGTGTCCCATTGTTAGTTATAGTAATGTTTGTTCTGACGTGTAATTATTACTTTTTGTTTTTTGTTAGTGAAAAAATGTAAAGTACACACAACCTACTTTTTGTTAAAGAGGAAACGAAAATTGCTTTGTTGTCAAAAGCATGGTGTGAAACTCAAGATATGTAATAGTAGGAATGACCGTCAACTTATCAGCCAGGATAACCAACAACCTGCTAAGACCAAGTACTACCTTGACCTAGTAGTACAAAAAGAAAAGGAGATTATAATTCCTCTCTTACTCGATAACATCACATGTACCTTGCCTAGTAGTACAAAAAGAAAAGGAGATTATAATTCCTCTCTTACTCGATAACATCACAGGTAGAAAACATGTGCATCAGAAAGCAAATAAAAACATACCCTGTATTGACACACGTACGTAGGAGCAAGAACAAGTTATAGTCTAAGTTCTCTCATTTCATTCCTTCATCTCACATCTTTCTTAACAAGCAATTAAGCAATCCAACAATGATTACTGTAAGAATAGGATAGCCAAAAGTATAAGAACATTCGACATGTGCCTATGTAATTAGTTTATCTAACAATAAAAACAAAAGGCTACCTCATGCGCGAAATTTTTACCATGTTGAGTTTGGAAAGATTAATTATGTAAGCAGTGCGGCTGTTTCCATGGTTTGATTATAGTCAAGTATCCTTAGATGTTCTATTGATATGGCATATGATGAATCCTCTCTGTCACCGCAACTCCAGGAATCCAATAAGCTTGATAAAACACGGGAAATATTTTCCACATGCCGAGCTAAAGAATAGCCATTAAATGTTCACGGCAATAAAATAAACATTTCTATTTCATTTTTTGGGAGGAACATTTATGTTTCATCCAGAAAATATTTAAACATGGGACATAACCATTTACTAGAAAAAAAAAATAAGATTTAATTATATATAAACAGATTAGATTATGGCCATCCTTCATGTTGCCACATTCCTATCTCTTCTTCAAGTCTTCCCACCTAATCTCCTGGGCACATTCCCCACAGACAGTACTGCAACCGAATTTTGTTCCCTGGCTTCGAAGTGTCAACATGTGCGCAAGGTTTGTGCATTTCCGTGATGCGAAAAGTCGGCTTAGTTTACTTGGCAATATGTTGCAGGTTTCTGATACGTGGGGCACATCATTTGGAATTTCTGGTTTCTGAATAGGCACGATAGACTCACCTAATGGTACTCTCTGGACTTCTTCCCATTCCAGGGATTTACGGTACACCTCCCAAGCCATATCTTGCTCCTCTTTCGACAGTTTTTCTTCTTCATTTTCTTGCAACAGGGATTCATGTTCATGATAATTGGCAATCCACCTGTTAAAAAAATATTCGCTGACGTGTCACATACGTTCCACTTATTGAAAAAAAAATTCAAAACTAAATACAAGAATCCATATTTTCTACAGATCTGTATCTAGCACAAATCCTTAGTCTTGTTACTTAACTGAAATCCTTATTAATGTACATATGACCACTCAAAAATCTGGTACAGCTAGTGTTCTAGTCATGCTAACGTGACATGACTTCATAAGCAGAAATATATCCAGAAAAATATAAATCAGATTATTAGGAATTAATGAATGAAGAACTGCAAGTTCACAACAAACGTAATTTTTTGTTAGCTGCAATGCAAGACCGTCAGAAGTATTAAGAATTACATTAATCGGATCCTTAACTTCCATCTCCTAATATCTGAGACACCCAGTCCCAACTGTCGAAACTAAAGGTAATTAAACAAAATTAACATCCAATTTTCCATTTAACTATTTGCCAAAAGAAAAATTAAACGAGTCTTAACGAAAACCTTTGTGATGAAGTTTCTTCTCAATTTAAAATAAAATGTACAGACTTAAATATCTATCTCAACTTGTATAACTCAATACCTAAACCCTAAACCCAATACCTAAACTAATTACACATCATTTTCAACAGAGAATGATAAAGAATAATCAACAGGCAAATATAACTGCAACAGATTTGCAGAAAACTTTTGGAAACCGAAGAAAAGGAGGATAAATAAACTGATGCAAAATACCTCTAGATCAAGCGTCTAGATCTAGATTATCTGTTAGTTGGCAAAGCTATATGTAGTAAATATGTCTTTGTACAGTTAAATCCTGAGCCAACTATTATTTTCAACACATTCTAGTTTTACCTTGAAAATTGCACAAAAAAAGAAAAATTCTAAGTTACCTTGTGCAGTGATTTTTGGGTTCAGCATCACAAGTATCCTCTACAAGAAACAATCTTGTTCATACTAGAAAATTCCCCACATAGTGGAGCTAGTTCTCCTATCTGAGATTAATACTATATACAAGACTATACCTGAGATTTTACTTACTTAAAAAGAATGAAACATATAATAACACCAGAACCAACCACTAACTTAATCCAAGAAAATTATTCCTTTTTATCACACTGAAATTTAAACTCATATATATATATAAAATAAGTTTCTCTAAAATAACACAATCTACCAAATTTATTTTCAGAATAGCCTTTTCAAAAGAAATAATAAATTTCTAGGAATAGAAAATATTACTAATAAGCTTGTAGCCCAATTAGCAGTAGCTCAAGACTCTTAGAATAGGTGTGATGATGCTGAGATTCAATCCTTCATTAAGAGAATTATTCCTCCCCTCCTACACCTAGGTCACCTCTTAAGTTCAAACTTGGAAATAAATTGCAAGCATAAAACAAGTGGAGATATTGAAATATAGAAGAAACTATGATTTTAAATAACCATGTACATTTTTTAGTTGAAGGTAAAAAACTGCTACTCCTTAAAAATAAGACAAAATAAAGGGTAAACTTGTTTAAACTTATTTTGAAATAAAAATAAATAAATAACCAAAAATCATTTACTTAGGATGCAAATAGGATTTGCTTAAAAAAAAGACAGAAAATTGCAATTTTTAAAATAAGCAGATTAGACAAACACGTTAAAAACAGAAATATGCTTATTTATTTAAAAAAAAAAGCAGAAACAACCAGTCCAATACAGTATATATGCATCTCAAACAAAAAACTTTGACATATTATAGTCCTAAACCAAAAACATGACAATATGTTTATCCCGGTAACAAGTTTTTTCAGGGAGTGGCTGTTGCCCTATTTCGAAGTAGTGGCATGGCATGAAACATGACCTTCTAAAAGAAAGAGCACCAATAGAACCAAACCCGAAACCTTTTTGATCCCATTAATCAAGCAACCCATATTGGCCACAAAATTGCTTTTCTACATATCATTTGAGTCCGTAGGGAAAATAATCACAAACTTTTCATTATTAATTTGTACATGCACCTGCCTTGCACAGCACCAATTATCCAAAATGCTTAAGCTCTCTGGGGAAGGCTCATTAATGATATCATATCTAACTTGCTTGTTCATTAACAACGTATAGCCTTGTAGGACTAACGAATAATGCACAATCCATCGTACATTAACCTCAAATTCAACTTTTATCTAAAAAATGGGGCAGGAATAATCAAAGTCTTTACTGCTTGGTTGTGTATGACCTAATATTGCATCATTAACCAGCTAACCCAAAAGCTTAAGTTGTTGAACATAGGTTTATATAAGGATTTTATATCTAACTAACTTAAATAGGATATTGTCTTCCACATTGTTCTTGTTGAATATAACGGGCTTAGCCCATGTTCTCTGTTATTTTGTTACTATTTCTGTTATTTTTATCATCTATAAATAAACATCCCTTTATGTGTATTTACACACAAGGGAATTAATCTTATACCTATTTCTCTATTTTAATATGGTATCTAGAGCTTAGGGTTAGGGTTAGGGATAGGGTTAAATTTTTTTCGGTGAACCCACTGTTCACCGTCTCATTCAAGTGCCTCCGTCGCCTCTACCGTAACCTTTGCCGCCGCCGCCGATTGGGTCGGCGACACCACCACCATCAGAAGCGCCTGGCTTTGGAATCGCGTCAATCGGAGCACCGATGCGCCTGCAGTGGCCGTTTTAGTTCCGGTCAACGTCATCGCTGCCACCGCGCGTGGCGGCACGTCCAGCGACTTTTCCGGCGGCGATTACCGCCGTTGTGATCGCCGTCCTGCAAGCATTCTGGATCAGTCCTTATTATTTTGATCAGAGAACGTTTGATTTTTTACGTTTTTTCTCTCTCCTCCATGGATTCTTCCGCAACTACCAACGTCTCCTCTACTTTTCCTATACCGGAGCACTATACTAATTATGTCAATGTTCATTTGTCAATTGACAAATTATATGGTAAAAATTATGATACTTGGGCTTCAGATATTAGGTTATGGCTTAAAAGTCAAGGCTACGTTAATCATCTTACAACGTCTGTTGCTAATGTTTCTGAGAATGGGGTTTCTCGTTGGTTGAAAATTGATGCTCAATTATGCATGGTTCTCAAATCGACCATTCACTCGTCTTTGAAACAAATTTTTTGCTCTTTTGAGACGTGTTCAGAAATTTGGGAGCATGTCAAATTATTATATACCAATGATACTCAACGTCTTTATGGAATATGTCAAAATCTCCTTCATGTTGTTGCTTCGAAACGTCTTGATGGTACAATGTCTGAGTATCTTAGTAAAATCCATGCTCTTTTTCATGATTTTAATGAATTGTTACCTCCTACATCCACTCCGTCTCAAGAGATAGAGCAACGGTCCAAGTTTTTCATGTTGTTAGCCTTATATGGACTTCCTGATGATTATTCTCCTGTTCGTGATCAGATTTTGGGATCTCCTGTTGTGCCCACGCTTACTTTTACTTCTTCCACCCTTATGCGTGTACCAGATAAATCTCACATTGATATATCTACTTCAGGTTTTGTTGCTCAAGGGGAGTCTTCTGGATTGGTATGTCGTCTTCGCAAATCTTTATATGGTCTCAAACAGTCTCCCAGAGCCTGGTTTGGAAAGTTTAGTAGTGTTGTTAAAGAATTTGGTATGGCTCGCAGTGAGGCAGATCATTCAGTTTTTTATCGTCATTCGAATGTTGGGTGTATCTATCTAGTTGTCTATGTTGATGACATTGTTCTTACAGGTAGTGATCACCATGGTATTTCTCAACTTAAACAGCATATTTGTCACCATTTTCAAACCAAAGATCTTGGTAAACTTAGATATTTCTTGGGGATTGAGGTAGCACAATCCAATCATGGTATTGTTATCTCTCAAAGAAAATATGCATTGGATCTTTTGGAAGAAACTGGATTATTGAATTCTAAATCTGTTGAGACACCCATGGACCCTAATGTCAAACTTCTACCTAGTCAAGGGGAGCTCCTCTCAGATCCTGAGAAGTATAGAAGATTAGTTGGAAAACTGAATTATCCTACTGTTACTCGTCCTGATATTTCTTTTGCAGTTAGTGTGGTGAGTCAATTCCTTAACTCTCCATGTGTTGATCATTTGAATGCAGTTACTCGTATATTGAAGTACATTAAAGGTTCTCCTGGAAAAGGCCTACTATATGGTCATAATGACTATACTGGAGTTGTATGTTATACAAATGCGGATTGGACAGGATTTCCATCAAATAAAAAACCTACTTCCAGATATTGTGTTTCTATTGGTAGTAATTTGATATCTTGGAAGAGTAAGAAACAACATGTTGTGGCAAGATCTAGTGCTGAAGCTGAATATAAAGTCATGGCCTTAGCTGCCTGTGAACTTATTTGGCTCAAACAGTTACTAAAAGAATTGCAATTTGGAGAGGTCACTCAAATGACTCATATGTGCTAATCAGGCTGCTCTTCATATTAGCTCAAATCCCGTCTTTCACGAAAGGACTAAACATATTGAAGTTGATTGTCATTTTGTTCGAGAAAAAATTACATCTGGAGACATCAAGACTGAATTTGTTAATTCGAATGATCAACAGACATTTTCACCAAATCTTTAAGGGGTCCCAAGATTGATTATATTTGTAACAAGCTTGGTACATACAATTTATATGCACCAGCTTGAGGGAGAGTGTTGAATATAACGGACTTAGCCCATGTTCTCTGTTATTTTATTACTATTTCTGTTATTTTTATCATCTATAAATAAATTTCCCTTTATGTGTATTTACACACAAGGGAATTAATCCTATACCTATTTTTCTATTTTAATAGTTCTAAATAAAAAAAGTATGATGATAAAATAAAAATTCTCTAGGGAACTTCGTGTACATGTAGATTCACCACTCAACAGGATCCAGTATTGGAAATTGAAAAGAATGTGGGAGAATAGCATACAAAGATACCAAAAAGTCCAATTGAGAAAGACACCACATTTATGAGAAAAGTCTCAAATGAAAAAATGGCTAAAGTCCAGAGAACCTACCACGGATGATGCTTGCTAAGTAAGCTTTCCATTAACTTATCAGAATAACTACTTCCATTTGAATGTGGTGCTGTGTGTTTCAGAGAATGCCCAACCAAAATTGGGTTGTCTTGATGCTCGTTTTCTTGACCTAGATCGCCTAAAGTCTCAGGGTTGTCATCATCGCCAAACTCAAAGAGATGCAGCATTTCTTCTTTAGATATGGTCCTATGCACCTGCTGCCTATCAACCACCCTAGCAGCAAGCCCCTCCTTTGTTACCTATTGAAATCATTCCTGGAGTTAGAAAAGATTGACAAATTAACAATAGAAGCACATCATGTTGTACAACCTGGCGCTTGTATATCTTCTCTTCCATAGTTCCATGAGCTAGCAATCGATAAGCAAATACAGGCTTTGTCTGCCCATACCTGCAAACACAAAAATTATTTTGATTTCAACCACATTGTTAACAATTAACATAGGGTCTGTTTGAAGAAAACTCTTTCACAAGCACTTCTGAGCGAGAAAAATATGAAGAACAAATGAAATCATTTTTTTCACAAGCTAAAATTAGCTCATAGACCTGTTAAAATATGATTTTCGAGAAGCCAATACGAAATCACTTCCATATTGGAGCCTCTATAAGATCAAATGGTCTATAGAGTTCACCCATCTGTTATACATTCTTCTCAAGAAAACTAAGTTTAAGCAAAAGGTAGGAGAGCGAATATGCATTGCGCACACTTCTTCAAGCCAAATGGGCTCTTGCGTGAGGGCTTATGTCAAGATAAAATAAAATCCATTAATGTGATTTCACTTTCAGCTTAAGCTTTCAGGAGTTTTTTGTTAAAAATTAGCGTTAACTGTTAGATAAGTAAGAAATCTTGGATATCTCTTGTTTTCAATTCTATTCTGATAAATGAAGATGAATGCAAAAGAATTGGAGGATAACAGAATATACTTAAAAAAAACAAAAATACAAACAAAACATAAAAAACTAAGCAGATACAATCAGTCCTTTGATGTATCTGTAAAGAAATGGCTTTAAAGAGACAATCCAAACACAAATACGTGAAGAATTCTCCCTAAGGTACCATTAATCGTAAACTTATTATATCATCCTCATTCTCCAAAAAAATTATTCCTACTCTGATTTCTCTCAATAGATGGTACCAAAGTACATTATTTTATAATTAATGTTTCCATCATAAGAAAGCTTACTTTGACTGAGGGAAAAATTAAAAGGAGCTTACCTCCATGATCTATAGATAGCCTGGAGATCATATGTTGGATTCCAAGAACCATCAATTATAACAACTCGGTTAGCTGCATGAAGATTTATACCCAAGGAGCCAGCTCTAGTTGAAATCAGAGTGCACTTTACCCTCTTATTCAAAGGCTCATTAAATCTCTCAACAAGCTTCTGCCTCTCAGAACTCACTGTCCTCCCGTCCAACCTACAGGTTAAATCATATCAGAAAATAATGCAATAAATAAAAAAACTAGGGAGCCCTCAAAATTTTGAAGTGTTAAAGATAAAGGAAAGTTTCTGGATAGAACATCACGTGCATTCTGAGACGAAACCAGTACAAGAGAGATGAAACATATGAAACATAAAAAGCATACAAGATTAAACAAGTGCGGAATAACAGACAAAATTCATAGAAGGGAAAGTAATAAATAACCAGAAGAAGCAAAATAAATAAATATGCTTAAGAACTCCAAGAAAAAATGATACATTTAATCTAATGACTAGCTCTTGTCTCCTTTGTAGGATAAAAATAAGGTTTACATACATTTCTGATCTACAATTAGCTTTACCTTGATTTTCACTTAAGTTGTAAACAATTTGATTTAGTCCCTGCTATCAACAACATGCCAAAACACTAGCTGATGTCTGGTATACTACGGGGAAAGAAACCTAAACAAAATAAATGTACAGGGATCAAAACCTAAATTGAGTGAAAATTATGGGGATCAAATCCTAAACTTGAGAAATTAGTAATTACAGGGTCTAAAACAATTTTTTTAATGATAGGGAAATTGAGGTGAACAAGGACTAAAAGTATTTAAATCATAAGATGGTTAAGATGGTTGGTAATTCTTGATACTAATTTTTTCTTATAAACTGTCGGCAATAAAAATTATATGCCCTTCCAAATATTACTGAACTAACCAACTTATATATATCTAATGAAAATCATATTTGTGGTTTCATCATAATTTTTTCACCACAAAAGAAAAAAAAAATAAAAAACTTTGCAGGTATAAAGAATATTGAGCAAGCCGATAAAAAGATATATACAGAAGCTTGTTATCAAACCAAACATCAATCTGAAATAATTTTAGAAAATCTAAGCAGCAACTAACACAGAAAAGATAGATCATCCCCACCCAGACAATGCCTTTAGATGAGAGTCTTTCAAGAAAGTAAACATACATTTAAAACCAAAAAATGAGTTTTAAGCAAATCAGTATGTTAAGGAGTAGCATCAAGTTGAACAGGTTTAACAAAAATAGGACTCACCTATACCAATCTTTCCCCTTCTTCCAGAACTTTCCTCGTTTTCCACGTCGAGGTATCCTTGAGAGATAAAGTTCAATGAGGTCTAGGGTTGGTATGCTCTGACTAAAAACTAATACCTTATCACCCACATCAGAACTCATAGTAAGTATCTCCATCAGCAAAACCATTTTGCCACTGTGATCGATCTCTTTATATATTTTTCCATGAAGAAGTTCATTCCACCAATCCTGGAACGTGAAAACTTAGAAGCATCACCACTGAAAGCATGTGTTAAAAGGATAATTCATACCACAGGACCTAGCATAAACTCATGCAAAAATAATATCTCCAGAACAGGACAAACAAAACAACTAACACTGAATCTCATTCATGAATTTACTTTTGTTAAGTTTCATACCTTCAAAAAATAGCCATTACCATCTTTCCTTTGCAGTAAGTCATTTGCAAACCCCATCTTCTCTGCAAAGTAATGGATTGTTAAAAAGTACAAGAACAACTTTAATTTGTGATATGAAGAACAAATGACATAATAAATAAAACTAGAAATAGTCAATTGATTATATATTACAAGAAAAAAATTGTTTTGTTTTCCATGTGTGTTGAACCACTTTATCATGCTTGGAAGTGCTCTAAGAATTGACAGCAAATTTTATTGTTCACTCTGAATGTCACTGGAAGTATGTTTTCTAGATGTTAAATATCCCTCTATTCTAACTATAAAATGGCAGCAATATCATAATGTTTGAAAAGCAGCAAACTAGATGATGTAGACTTAAAATATGAAGATTACATTTACATATATACCATTATGAGACATGTAGGAATAATTCCAAACGATTACCTGTTAGGCAACTAGGGCGACAAGGACAGCATAATAAAAATAAAGGGTTGAAAGTTTACTGTAGAAGAAAACTAAATATATAAGTGGGTTAGTTAAGGTTTTTAGGGGGAAGTGAGCATGGCGTGTTGTAAAGGTGGTCTATTTAAGGAGATCAACCTTGGGGAGGAAAGGCAGAGAGTTTTTAGTGAAATTTGTGACAGGATTTTCTCCTGTGTGAAAGGAAGATTAATTCCTTTGTGTAACTGTGAATTGTGTGATCCTATAATAAAGAGGTAATTCAGTGTACCGGTTATGTATCTTGTTTTTGAGAGTTTAGAGTGTAACAAAGTGGTCCAACCTGCCCGATACGAGAATTGGAGAAGAAAAGCTTTTTGAAGAGAAGCAAGAATGGAGCATTGAATGAGCACTATGGAAAAATGAGCCAACGAACAAGGAAGGGCAATTGCGGAGCTAAAGAATGAAATGGTTTCCGTCAAAGAAAGTCTACTGGAACTGAAAGAACTTAAAGAAGTTTTGAAAGATCTCAAGAAGGCCGAGAAGGTTTCGGAAGGTGGGGAAAATTCAGTGAATGGAGAAGAGAAGAAGGAAGGAAACTATGAATGTGAAGGAAATTCAGAGGAGGAGGAGGAAGAAGGAGTGAAGACTTGGGCAAAGAGAGTGGAGTTACCCACGTTTGAAGGTATAGACCCGCAAGGGTGGGTCTCAAGGGCAGAGAAATTCTTCGAGGTACAAAACGTGTCTGCCAAAGAGAAATTGAAATTGGCATTCATTAGTATGGAAGGCAGTGCCAATCATTGGTTTAAATTCTGGAGAAAAAAAATCCAAGAACCATTCTTGGGAGGAGTTTACAGAAGCTTTAATTAGAAGGTATGGAGGACGGTAAAGAAGCTCGATCTTTGAGAGGCTAGCAAAGATCAAGCAACAAGAGAGCATGGAGGATTACATCCAAGAATTTGAAATCTTGGAGGCGCAAACACCAAACATTACGGAGGAGCAAATGATGCGATACTTTTTAGCTGGATTGCAATCCAAGAACCGATACACTGAATTACCTCTTTATTATACGATCACACAATTCACAGTTACACAAAGGAATTAATCTTCCTTTCACACAGGAGAAGATCCTGTCACAAATTTCACTAAAAACTCTCTGCCTTTCCTCCCCAAGGTTGATCTCCTTAAATAGACCACCTTTACAACACGCCATGCTCACTTCCCCGTAGCAACCTTACCTAACCCACTTATATATTTAGTTTTCTTCTAGAGTAAACTTTCAACCCTTTATTTTTATTATGTTGTCCTTGTCGCCCTAGCTGCCTAACATTACCATATCCCTAGCTCCTCACACTCTAAGCACACAAAAAGCAATAGTTTAAATTAGTTCATTTATTTATTTGAAAGTTCCTATTAAGGTAAGCATATTCCTAATAGTTCTTTTCACATTTGTACCTTGACAAACATTTTTAAAACTAGTAAAATTTGATCATTTATAAAAAAGTTGACTAATTCTTATTGTCCCATCACAAAACTGATGGCACTTGCGACAACTAAACTATGTTCACACATTACAGAAACAGTTGTTCCTCAATATAAAGACCCACTAAGTGTATTATCTCAATAAGCTTATGGAAATTACAACAAAACAAATGCGCAACATAAATGTTAAGTTAACCTTGTTTCAAATATAAGATGTCACCATACAATACGGAGAACAGGATTCCAGAGATCCCAAACATACAATGACAAAATAACAAAAAGATTAAGCAAATAAAAAACATGAAATTCTAGGGTTCAATCAAATAACTTTATTAATCAATAACAAAAAACAAATATTAGAAGTAAAAACTAATCCTACATATTAAGGCTTACCTCCGGCAAGAACATTATAATCAGAATTTTCGTCACTGGAACTATCATCCACAAGAAAATTCTCAACAGCATCTTCTTCTTTTGCATAATCCTTGGCTTCTTTTGTCAACTGCAAGATCCCAGGGTGGTTCCATATCTACTACAGGTAAAAGCCAATTTCACCATCAAATGCTAAAACAAGAAAATAACCGTAATTTAAAAATGTCCAAGAACAATAATATTTCATTTCAGCCCAAAGCCAAAATATTTATTAAATTTAGGAAAGTCGCAAAAACAAATAGGCAGCTTTGAGAAATGTGAAACATCATCCATTCATTAATATGTGATATTTAAAACAGTTTTCACCATGCTTTTAAAATGGTACAATAAGAAAGTAAACTACTAAAACAATTATCATTGAGGAGCAATATTCAGCAGTAAAATGAGTGACTTATCAAATAAAGTACCAAAGCCCCCAAGATATGTGCCGCATGAGACATCTGCGAAAGAAGCTTGCCTAAGAAACTAGTATCCAAATAAACAAAATCATTTCATTAAATTGTTTCAAATTTAGACTAGGATTTAGTCAATTATTGTCAGCAGAAACTTCAGTCCAAAAGACTTGCTGGTGAATCTATAATTAATAAAAAAGGGATACCCACATCTGATATCTAATTTTAACGTTCCTGAAATCATATGAAAGTTAAAAGAACATCTTAATTTCAAATCGATTACAAATGTCCACCACTTAGAGTCTGTGAACACATAACAATTCTTTAAGTAAAAAACATGAAAACTGTGATGCCACTATACAATTACATTACATTCAGATCATGTATATCACTTCTAGTATATAAGCAAGCTGTCAGATGTATGAAGGAAAGAAAAAGAAGTTAAAAGCCATTTACACAGCTTCGCATGGTACCAAGTAGAAACTAGCATAATTTTATATTAAAAAATTTTAAGTTTGTAGCTTTCTTACCTCCTTTTAAAAGAAATAACTGCAAGACGAAAAGGACAATTTTGGAAAATAGCAGCTATGAATTTAATTACATCAAAATCGGCTGTCTTGAAATAAATAATACAGGAGTAGTTGAAAACTAGGAGGACAAATTTGGAAACTACCTCTAGCTGAATTTATGTATTGTATCCTATATTCTCAAGAATTGACATATTTATCAGATATGGATCGTATCTGATACCCTATCAATTTATAATTGATTATAATATATACTAATATTTCTCAGAAAATTAAATGAACTACTAACTCCCCGAAGGCACACTTACCCGAGCTAATGCCTGGTACCCAGCAAAAAAACATCTCTTCCTTAACAATTCAGGATGCTCCTGGGTAGTGAACCCATGCACATCAAGGAATCTCTTATACAATTTTCTCTGTAAGGGAGAAAGCTTGACAGTTATCACAAAGACAGTTTTGGGTGGTAGATCCTTCTTCACAACATTCATATCCATTCTTTGAACAAAGCCTTTTAACTCTTCATAGAGGATATGAGACCTCTGGTTCATAATTTTCACATCTGTCAGAGTTGAATTGGTGTGTTGTCCATTCTCTATAGGATTTTGGAAGCTGCACATAAATTAAAATATTTGGTTAGAGACATTCATTTAATAAATTACAGCAAAAACCAGAACAAAGAGCGAAGAAAGCCTTGCCGGTTCCGAAATTCATGGCTGCTTCCAAGAAAACCTTCTCTTACAAAATCAACCATCTATTTCATATAAATGCAAAAGGGTCAAAGACTGCACGCAAAAACTTAGTGGTCATAAGATTTTAATTTCTAGATAAACTTACACAGTAATACTCCATGAGATTGTTTTGAAGGGGTGACCCAGTAAGCGCAATTCTTCTCTGGCATTTTACTTGTTTTAACGCTTGTGTTACATCAGCCTTAGTATTTTTTATCATATGGGCTTCATCACACACTAGAATGTCAGGACCATCCTGCAGTGACATATCAACAATGTCAAAGGAATGCAATTGCAAATGACACAAATTCAAATTTTCGATTATTCAAGATTTAAGATAATAATTCATTTAATATTCTACTGCTGCCTTATATGATGAAATTATACAAAAATAATGAGGTCACAGAGCTAGAGACTTCATAAAGAGCTTAACAAGAGATTGGGCCTAATTAGACTTGATTGGACCTCCAATAAGGCATTTGGGTCCAAGATTCAACTTTGAAGAAGATCACTCTAGAAATATTGGAGAAAATTACAAGACCTTTATGGTAAACAATGTAGAGAACAGTGCAGAACTTATTTTGGGCCAAGTAGTATAGAATTTCTTTTTGAGCCTTGAAATTGGACCAAGTTTTGAGAAGAGTCAAAACCTAACCCTAGGAGAGAGAGAAGGCACCATCTAGGATAAGAGCCTTAGCTTGGGCACCAAGTTAGGTTAAAAACCCGAGTTAGGCGCCTCCTCCATATGCTTCGACGCCACATGGCACTCTCTCAATAGAGAGGATCCTCTCCACTCATAGTTTGCCACTTGTCATGCTCTTATTTGAGAGTTTTTCTAAGCTTGCAAGAGAAGTTAGGGTTAGGGTTAGGGTTAGGGTTACGGTTAGTCATACTTTGGCCTATAAATAGAGGTGCTCACTACATGTAAAACTGACTTGGAATTAGTAATAAAATGCAGCCCATTTTTGGCAATTCTAATTTTTCCTAAGTTCTACCTGAGTTTGTCCCTTCTAGACTTTAGCCTAGACACTTTCCTAGTGAGTTGGTCTCTCCTCTCACTTTCACAAATTCTTTATCTCCACATCAATCCATTGAAACTCTTCTTGAGTTTTAAGAATGTTTCTGCTGATCAAATCTCCTTCATCATCCATACAAAGAAGAAATCATCAAGAAGACTATTTGAAGAAGAGTGTTTTCTATCATTATACAACTATGGTACTGCAATATTCAATGTCCTGTCTTCACCCATTCTAAATTTTCAGTGTTCTTGTCCTCTCTGCTCTGGCTGCCGTACCAGCTTGACTTTAGTGGTCTGCAATCCATACCCCACAAATAAAACCAGAAGGTTTAGATCTTCATGACCTTGAAATTTAAGCATCACTTGCAACATGCAACCTACATATCCCATCTCCAGCAGCTTTCTGCTGAAATGCTGACACATCTTTCCACTATTTCAGGCCATTTCTTCTCCAGACCTGGTCTACTGGCTCATTTTGGTCAAACCCCCTTTTCCAGCCAGACATCCACAACCTTCATTGCTGGATAATTCATCTGTTGCTACCATCATATTTCACTTTCTAAATAGAAAATAAAAAAGGCATTGATATCAGAATCGTAAGCCATCAACTTTGTTTGCAAAAACCTACTCACATGCCAACAGCTCATTCTGTACTGTTCTTCAGTCCAAGCTGTTCGAAATTTCAGAAGTGATTATCCATGTGTGGTGTTTCTGGTTCTCCTGTGGATGCATTATCCTTCCAACATAGAGCTCATTTGTCTCTCCAGCAGTCATACAATGTTTGGACTAATTTATATAGTTGTGCTCTCGCTCCAGCCATGCTAAATAGTTTATGACCTTACTTTAATTTTAAGCTAAATTTCACATTATCATTGTTTTTTAGGCTTTTCCAATAACCGTCCTTAGTGTTTACGTATCACTTTAAATGACAAGTTTTTTATGTTATACATTACCCTTGGGGATTTAACAATTTCTTGACCTACGTCCCTAAATTTTATTATCACAACCAACCAATCTAAAAAAGAGATAAACTTAAGAGGGGTAGACAAAAAAGTCTAAATTACATTGAAGTCAATAAAAAATATTATAGTCAATCTTTTCAACAAGTATAGGGTGTATACCCTTTGAAAAAGTTAGCTTTTCATGAGCTATTATTATTCTAGTTTTTGAGAAAGTGATTTTGCCTTCTCTTCAACAAATTAATTTAATTGTCATAAAATTTGTATATATTTTCTAATTTAAAAAAAAAAAAACACTTTTTATTCAAAAAGAATAAAAACAAATGGATCCTAGATTCACTAGCGTATATTTAAAACATGTTGGAATATTAGTCAGTTATATTATTGTAGTTAATAGCTAATAAACATTAACAATATCATTAGTCCTTTATTAGCTATTATACTTAAGGCACTCATAATATGAGTAGTAACAAGAAGATTATGCGTAGTTCACAAGCTCACTTTCACTCGAACATGGTATGTTTCAAATACTCTTTCCCAAGTAACATCAGTTGAATATAATGCCTAATTATGTCACATTATGAAGAATAAATAAACTGATTAACAAATAGACTTACCTGCAAAGCATGGCAAAGTTCTCTGGCCATGTTCCGATCTTTCACATGCTTCCCAAAAGACAAATTTCGGAAAGCAGTATAACCAATCAAAAATACACCACCTTTAGCTCTCCATTTTTTAAGCAACTCCAACCTTCTATCCCTGGGAAAGTAAAAATATACTAATAATGAGATGAATTTTGTGTTGAAAGCATGGAAAAATCGAAGGGGGCACAGCCACGTGGACTTCCAATTAAATTGTTGTTATTACAGGTTCTTTGGTGTCTAATAGGCACAGTTGCAAAACCAGTTCATTGGGGGAGAAACATTTTTAATTTTTAAAAAACTCGATATTGTACCCTAATTATATGATGACATCAATTATATTAATTAAGATTTTTAATTGTAGATGTTAATGAATATTATTGTGTTTTCTTAAACATTATGTTATAGCATTTGAATTATGACTTAAGACAAACAACATTTATAAGTGAAATTTAATTTTTTTTAATAAATATGATGTTATTCCTGTTTAATATAACTTATTAAAACTTTAAAGATTATTCAATTACTAGTTTAACGGCTAAACTATTTTGAATCCTCCACCTTCACTAGTTCAACTACTGACCCGATTCCAAACCAAAAAACAATAGAACAAGAAAACAATAGAAAAATAGAGATAATTAGAAACAAAAATCAAGGGACCTGTATCCTCCTAGACCTTAACCCCCAATTTCTTAGCTACCAATTTTTCACCATATCCATTACAGTATATCCCCTAACTGTTCACTAACACACAATCCCACACCTACATCGAAAAGTGTGCAGGCAGTTAGTTACCAGCATATTCTCCATCCCTTCAACCTGTGTACCATCAACAGGCCAATTGCTTACCCGACTTCTATTTTTCTTTTATAGAATTTAGCAATAGTAGGGCACTTATCAATGTCTCATTTTGATAAATAATCCGGTTAAATGGTAAAAAGATTAATATATTTTGATTAAATCATAAAGAAAATAAAACAACAAAGCAAAATGCAGATATAATAAGATATCCATACAATCTCCCTCCTCTTGCAAATCGAAGTTCTATGGAAAATTATTAAAGGAATATTCTACAGCACTTATAGTATTAAGACATACAAATTTAACATACAATCAAGAAGTCCTTCAAATTTTCAAGAAATAAACACTAAATTGAAAGATTCTTTGATCAAGAATTATTTCCAACGAATGGACAGATTTGAGAGAGCCACAAAAAAGAATTGGGGTTGTTTCAATGTTAGACATGCATCTAATTGTGATAAGTAATCTCGTGGAATAGTAACAGGATGAATATCTTTTTGATTAAATCATAAAAATCATTAACGAAGCTTTAAGAGATCGAACACAGCAAAAAAAAAAAACAGTATAACAGAAAGAAATCCAAAACAGAGCAAAATGCAGACATAATAAGATATCCATAAAATTTTGCCGTTTCGCAAATCCTAAGTTTCATGGAAAATAATTAAATGAGTATTAATATAGCACTCATAGTACCCGACAAACAAATTTAACATACAATCAACGGGTCCTTCAAATTTCCAAGAAATAAACACTAAATTGAAAGATTCTTTGATCAAGAATTAGAACTAGTTACTAGTCAAAATTTTAACTTCAATGTGACATAGTACGTTATTACACGTTTTAATTCGAGTGAATAGCATCATGATGTCAACAAAATAATAAGCAAACCTTGGTACGTCTTCCAGCATGAAGACTCTGAGTGGCTTTAACTCAGAAGGTCTCCACTTAATGAACTCTTGCCGCCAATTATGTAGCACGTTCACTGGTGTGACTATAAGTGCAGTTCTTAACCCCAGATCAACACATCTCATTGCAGAGTACAAAAAAGCTATAACCTAAAAGTTCCAACATAATCGATCATCAGGCCAAAACCATCAAACAGAAAGAAAGGAGAATGTATCCAAAAATGTTGCAAAAACTATTCACAACATGAAAATAATACAGAAAACTAGCACAAACTATCGTTTGTTTCCTTGAATTTTAAATAGATTCCTTTGTAATTTTCTTCATAATAATGGCAGTTTTGAAAACTAAAAACAATAAACTGTTAGAATGGTAGGAAAAGCAAATAAAAGAATGAATCTTATTCTCTGAAAATAGCTGCTAAGACCTGACCGAGGTGACAAAAATGATTAAGAATTACAATAGTCTCCTACTCTTTCTCTATGAGAGGCCAACCTATATACAGTTTGGTAGGGAAAGAGAAAGAAAAAAAAAGAACACAGAAAGAAAGACAGGAGAGAAGAAAACAGAATCGAGAGGATAGAGGTAAAGATGACAGAAACAGATAGATCAAACAACTGTGCACTGTCATTCTGTCTAAGATACAACTGCCCTACCTTATTTATAGGGAGCTACCCAACAGCCACAAAATTCTAACTGCAATTTTCTTTATTTTCTTATTTATATATCACAAACACACCTTACACTTCTCCATCCCTGATTTCCATTCCCCCCTCCTATTTATTTTCTGTCCCACCTCTAAGCTCTAGCAAACCGCTCAAAGTTCAGTTACGGCAGCTGTTACAACTGCTTGCAGATGCCACGTAGCTTCTCACTTCTGTGCATCATTATACAGCAGAGCCCTGTTCCTAATCCAGTGGTGTTGCTGTTAAAAATATTACACCATGAATACTAAATAACCTACTATTGTCACCATATACTAAATTTACTTAAAGCATGTCTCATTTTCAGCTTTTGTCTTAAGAAAAAACATGTGGTTCAACAAGCAAAATACGCTAGTTGAAAATCCAAAGATGGCTGATGGATAGTAATGTCTCTCCTCAAAAGTCATTAATCTTACATCTAACAGCCATCAGGTATACTACTTTCACGTCAACTGTTTGCCAAAATATTCCAAAAGAATAAAAACACTCAGCACTTCACAACACTCAGCACGGGGATCTGCATTGAGTCTCCCGACTTGACCATATTCAGTTATGTATAATCTTCGTGTGTCCTTTATATAATATAATGCCTTTTCCAGTAATTTACACTTGACTACCCACATATAGCTTCTTTTCACATATAACCAAATGTGAATCCACACATTGACATAGCATTTGATCATGCACTGGCCCTTTTACATTCCTATCAAGATCAACAACAACAATATTTGTGGGACAGAAAAAGGATTGATGAAGATAACAAATGTTCATGACAAACCTAATTGTTAAGCTATCATTACAATGTTCATATTTTTTATTTACGAACACCAGTATCAACCACATCAGACATCCAACTGATACAAATCAAAGAGGACCACTGTAACCAACAAAGTTCTTACTTCAAGCGTTTAAAACAATTACATTCCTAGGGACTTGAACTCAAAACCCCTAGCCGCATGCTCAGTAGTTTTGGTACGTGACTCTTTTTATTATGTAATATTTAACCCTAGGTATTTCTTTTGTTTAGAAGGCACATCAGCACATGTCTACATAGTGAACATGCTTTAAATGTCAACTAAGAGTGGTAAAGCAATTCATTTATCCATCATTCACTCAGTCCATCTAATACAAAAAACAAAAAAAAAAAACATTTTTTTCTAAGTACCAAGAAAGATATAACCACTTTCAAATGCATCAATTGTTAATTTCCCTTTATAACATTAATTTATGATGAAGTGTATCAATTAAACATCCACTCATTTCTTATGAGAGTGGATAAATTTACGCCCATTAACAATATAAGTCATTTTTATTGATTGAAAAATTATTCATTTAATTATTAGCATCATTAAACATAATTACCACTTAAAACTATTTAATTTTATGCCTATCTTTAAAATAAAATTTAAATCTGCGAAATTATTAATTAAAACTGTAACTACTTCCATCAGTCATCGTAACTGGATAACTTGTATGTAGAACCTAAGGTAGGCTTATTAATTAAAACTATAACTAATTTAACTACTTTTATTTAATAATTTGATATTTGTTACTTACATGTAAAACCTAAGGTAGTATTTTATTTTTTTTGGATGGATTGGACGTTCATCCATGAAAAGATTATTAATAGAAAGATTTTTATCAAATGGATCGGAATGAATTGGATTTCTTAATTTTTTTTAACTTCTCTCACACCCTCATCTCTCAATGGATATATATATCCATGTGTTGGTGGTAAATAATCCCTAATCCACCATGTTGGGAAGCCTTTTGCTGCCATACAGCAGAATCTACAGGAGGAGTATTTTCATATATATCACCCAATGCTCTGAGTATGTATTGAATGCACACAATTAGAACAAGACTTCTGATAGGCAAACTGGAAATGAAAAAATATGAAAAGTTTATTCTAGGAGGAAATTGAAAAAATAAAGAGAGTAGAGAGCAGTTAAGGTTGTCATAGGAGTATTAGGATCCCGTGGGGTTGGTCTATTTATAAGACCAACTTTCTGGTTGTAGGGGTTATGTGAGTTTTGTTGTAATCTTTGACAGGACTTTTCCTGTGTGAAAAGAACAGTTTTTTCCTTTTGTGTGAGGGATTGTAATTCTTTGTTGTTCAGTGTGGAATAACATTGTTTTCTGTTGTTGCCTACACTGTTTTCTTTGTTCACGAGGTTAAACTCGTGTTTTGTGGAGTGGCCTAACAACTTATCTGTATCTTAACAAAAAGAAACAAACAGAACTAGACAATAAAACAAGAAGCATGATATAAATATAGGAACAGTAACAGGGACAAAAAAATAAGAATAATAGTTTATAATTGAAGACCAACTATCCCGTGAAAGACACAGTCACATTTTTTAGTAATATTTGTTCAATTTGACTTAAACTTCAATTCGGAAAAGAACAGATTATGATGACCAAATATTAAAGTAGATGATGATAATTTTTTAAAAGTGAACGGAAGAAGAAAAAATATGTATGGCGTACTAAACAATTACAATTTCACAAGAAAAGCCCTGTTCTTACATTTATTTTCAACAAAAAAGAATTCACTTCAGAATTATATCTATGTAGTAAATTCTCCATATTGAGTAAAATACCTGAAATGTTTTACCAAGGCCCATGGTATGAGCTAGAATACATCCAAGACCTTTATCCCCAGACTTCACTTTTCTAATTGACTGTATGATATTTTCCCACATGAATCTTATTCCAGATATCTGCAAATGTGCAACAAATTATATTACAGAAAAAGACCAACAAACTCCATGTAATAACGTCAAAAATACTTCAATAAATAGCAATAAAAATGCGAATGAAGAAATGGAAGATATAAGACTGGCAAAAAGTATGACGTATTCATACTCCTTACAACTATGGTATCCTTTGCTTGTTTAGCAACTAAACCACACTTTGTGCACGTTTGGTTTAGTTATTTTGAAGAAATAATCCCCTTTGTTACAAGATCATGAGAGATATTAAAAACGCTTATTTCCTGAAAAACAAGCTTTCCTGCATATTTACTATAGTAGCAAATGAAGACATACCAACTATCCAAGGTGTACAGAGTTCATATTGTCTGATTATAAATGCTCGGCATGCTGCCAATAATAAGTTAAAATCCAAACAGGTATTCGGAGTGCCCTAAAATTCTTGAGTTAGAACATCCAGCAAAAAGGTGTCAGTCTAACATCCAGAAATACCAAACTGACATGTAACATAACCTTAGTCTTTTTTTCCTTTGCTTCCATCGCTAACCAATATGTAAATAACAATTGAAAGCTCAACCAGAAACAAGTGTACTTAATATGATGTAAATTGAATCCTAGTAAGGTTCATTATCCCAAAATAAATAAATCAAGATTAACACAGAGAGAAAGAACTAGGTACACTGGAAATTCAAAAAAAGAATTGAAAATTTGTATCCAGAGAAGCAACTGCATAGAAAATCAAAAACCTGGTGCGCCTTCAGTTTAGCTGAGATGCTAGGAGGAATTCTAACAGCTTCTTCACCTTTCTCCCTCACAACATTCACTATGTAACCTGCTAGTGCATCACCAAGAACTTCAACACTTGCACCTTCTGATAAATTTCCATTACACCCGTCAGAGCTCATCTCAATTGACGAAGCAGAAAACTGCCCTCTCAAAGACTTCAGGCGTTCCTGACGTTCCTACAAAAGTGAGGATGATAATGAACAATTTGGCCTAGCAAAACCAGTTTTCAACTAAACAAAATTCACAAAATTAACCTTTTCAATTGCTATTTTCCTTTTTGTCTCTTCTCCTAATTCAGCATCATCAAGTATCCTACGAATGTTCTTTTTGGGTCTTCTCTTGGAGCTGTAAAAAAAAAATATAAGATTATGAACATCTCAGCAATTAAAAAAATGGAGACTGTTGTTGATAACTAGTGTGAAGTTAGAATAGCACAACAAAAATGTATGCATATGATTTCATATCAAATGAGACTTTTAGGAGTCTGACATTTAGTAAAATGAAAAACTTAATGTGGTACTTAAACCATGAGACTCTACCACCTACTAGACAGGTCTTTTGATTGGGTTCTCTTCTTGTACTTGAGTTGAGTCCCAACAATTGCCAATTTCATTAAAAGTTGGACTACAGAAACACTACCTAAAAGTCAGACTAAGGAGCAATATTGAATATTGACATGTGAGAGAAGCAGTCAAAGGAAAAATGGCTACCATTGGGTAAGGGTCGATAATGTTATAGTGAATATAGTGTAGGCTTTACTGTTAGTATAATAGACTTTCAGGTATCTGTAACAAACCCCAACGGCCAAAATGAAAAAGTGCAACAAGGAGAAATTACACCCTTCAAATACACTTACAGCAGGAGAGAGAAGAAAAATAACTAAATAGTGGGAAGGGAACCGTAATTGTAGGAGGTTCGTTACAGGAGATAGACAGATATAAATAGGAATTAGAAGCTATTGCGGAGGGAGGCAAAAAAAGTGAGGTGAGAAATTGGGGGAGAGTATTGGCCTCTCGAATGCCAAATATCTTTTTATTGTATTTCCTTACACGTTCATACTTCCAATACTTCAATATACATTTTCTGCAGATTTGAAGGTTTATCATACTTATATATCCTTCCTCAGCATTTACATTCCTTCTCTGTTCTTATTCATCTATTCTCTTCTCTAGTGTACTACTATTTTGATTTTTTGTATCCTAACTCTGTGTGAGTACCTGGAGGTTACAGTATCTTAGCACTACCTCAGTTAGTTATGACAACTGTTGAGTTGATAACAACAGACTTACAACAACCGTCAGGTTGTTAGTACTCTACCTGTAATCAGATGAAAAGAATGGAATAATAATAGTTCAATTTATTCTATACTTTCTCTATCTATAAATTTTAGAGAGTGAAAGCCATCCTGTGCATTGGCTCTTAATGTATGGGGGCAACGTTAGGAATCTCATATTGAATAGAATAAAAAACTTAATGTGGTACTTTAAGTCACGAGATTTCTCCATCTAATGGACAAGTCTTTTGAATTGGCTCTCCTCTTATGCTTAAGTCTCTAAAAGACAGCCACATGAATAGTTAGAAGGAATGACAGAATATCAAAGATCAAACAACAATGAAGACAATAATATTCAACAGAAACACATACAAGTCATCAAATAAATTTCCAAATTTGAGATATACATTTCACGAAACAAAATAGTTAAATGTTTTTCAAACCACCTGCATTGCCTTAATCATAGTCAGAACACATTAATACAAGAATGGTCAAAAGGAAAACGTATATATAGATGTAAGAATCATTAAGTCTAGGTGAATACCACTAATTCCTAAGCTTCAACAATAAATTGTCAATAGTAAGAATAATAATAAAAATATATGTATAAGCCGTGATGGTGGAGGAAAGGAAGTCAATGCAGCACAAAATGACAATCAGCAATCTCAGGATAAAAGCAAGAGCACGAGATAGTTTGATATTCAGGATATATAACCAAGCCATAGGAAGTGCTGTCAATTAATTAAGCTGCAACAATGACTTCACCTTGTTGTAACATTAATCTGTGCGTCTGAATCATCCGAATTGTCTGAATTATCTGAATCATCTGAATCACTACTAGAACTAGAAACTAATATACTAGCAGACCCCACAGCTTTCTCTAGTTGTAAGGACAGTCTTTGCAAAAGATTTGGATGGCAACAACAGCAATGCCAGCTAGTGGCCTGAGTTCCAGTAACCAATTCTACACCAAGATTCTTCTTTAAACACTTGGTGCAAAATAAAATATTGCATAACTTACAACTAACTAATTCACTGTTTCCTCCACACCAAGTACAGTAACCCTTCGAACAATCTTGTCCCAGATCCTGTGACAAGTAAACATTAAAATTGAGTTTGAGTTTCCTGTACGGATATAGAAATATTAACTAGAGACTAAGATGCAGGGGAGATGAGTGAGGGAAATGCCACCCATTAATGTTTAATGAAACACATTACTTTGAACAACAATATTTTTTCAGGTTGCTTAAAAGAATAGTTTTTTCGACCTCCAAAGCATACAAAGACAGAACTGTTTACCAATTTACACAATAAAAATAGATACTAGCCACAAATGGGATGACCAAAACATATGACTTCCAACTGCAAAAAACTTTCATTGAATTTTATTAACAGTAACGTCTGTTTTACTAATGTATTAAAACAGAAGTATGCTATTATGCACCAAAGATCCCTCAGAATTCTATTACAATTCAAAGCTAAACATAGTAGATCTATACTAGTACCTCTTGATGTGCCTTTTCTTTTAATAAGCGGTTGCAATCTCCACAAGTAATAACTTTCAAGAGAGGGTGTGGATGCACTTCAAGAGCCATTTTATCACAAACTGTGCACAAAAATTTTTCATCCAGACACTCTGAAGGAAGAGAACCAGTACCATTGTTACATAAATCTTCTTTTACTTCTTGAGTATTGCAATCTAATTTCTCCTTAGTGACCTCTTCTTCATTATCACTATCAATAACAATGAGCCGAGATTTTTTATTATCAGCATCAAGCTCACCACTGCTTACACGTTTGATTCCTCTCTGTTCAATAACACCATCCGCTGAGGATTTGGGTGGAACTGACAAGCCACCGGTACTTGTAAGCCTTTCCTTGTCAAGATGAAGACTGGCATCAAAACCTTTAATATTATCCGTCTCCATAAGAATACATGTATCCTTGCCATTGTCAGAGACTATTTTCCCATCATCATTAGTTCCTTCTTTCGTATCAGGGTTTAAATGATCAGCATATGAAGGCTTCTGTGTGGGGCTCTCTGTCAACAGGATAGGTGTGCCCATTTCTCGCTGAATTACAATCCAAATTAGTTACAAGATATAACAATGTCGAAGCAATAGAATTTAATCAATTGAACATCATTCAGCCATATGATTTCCTACGATGCCAACACTCAATTATGACTACCAAGAAGCACATTTTACTTATCCCATACACAAAATCATTAATTTCGGTATATGCCAAAAAGAAACCATTAGCGTCAAAAATCTCAAAAATAGCATCCATGACAAAAATGCATAACAGTAATGTCAGGCGATTTCAAGTAAAAAAAGGAGAATGAAGTCATAAAAACTCGCCTGTTTGCTTATCCTTTTATGCCTCCTATGTTTCAAATGAATTTGAAGTTTCTTATCAACAATTGCATCATCTTCTTCTTTGACCTGTAAAAGTAAGTGCATGAAAAATATAATAAACTTCATAAACACAAGCAAAAATATATCGTCATGAAGAAGAAAATATATACATATGCATAACATTGATTAACATGGAATACCCCTACATGTACTGATGTACAATACACCAGTTTGCTATTTGTTAGCATATCAGTTTGTGTTCTTATGTTTACAGTATGCATAATTATACAAAAAGGCCAGATGTCAAAGACCATAACTAATTTGACAATTGAGATATGGCCACAAGAATGAATGCCAATTTGGCAGTCATATAATCATATTGTTGCTATCAATCACACATAGCAGAGCATAGCAACTGACACCAAACACACTAAAAGAGTTCAGAACAGAGAAAAAAAAATTGCATTATAATTTAATAAACACATAAATGTTCAAAAAAACTCAATTCAGAACAACAGCCTTTCAGAGTTCAGAACATATAAAATATGGAATATGAGTATTAACACTGAAAAATACTGAAAGAGATGGCTAGATGCAAAAATATGGCTTTTGAAATATCTTACTACAGCATTGCCACTCGAAAACAGACCACTACTCAAATACTTTTGCATCACATTGCCACTCTGAACCTCTATATTGTCTTAGTGCCTCTCTTGCGCGAAATCAATAATATTTCACGAAGATAATTTTGAGAACACAAGGAGGACATGAAACAAGGATAAGAATAGACACTTTATTCATAGACGACTATATTAAGAAAGCAGAGAAATAAAGATTGTAATAATAAACGGCAAAGCTAAACAATGGAATCATAATTACTTACCATAAACCGGACAGAATAAACCAAAAAACAAAGATTTATACAGAAATCAACCAATAACGAGTTCATTCCAAATTGGAAATATTAAGAACAATAAAGGCTGTTGAGTAAGTACCAAGTTCAAAAGAACTCAATACAACTAAAAGAAAAAGCAAAGAGTCTAAATTCATTAATAAACTCTCAGATTGAATTATTCACAACAATTTAAGAAAAAAAGGAAAAGTGAAAGTTAAACAAGACAATAGCATCTAAGTCAAATTACACGAGTTGAATTTTTCTGCATTTATTGGGGGCTCAACTTAAATCTTATTTGAGTCCAAAATTTCTGGTTGGTTTACTGAACCAATAAAACATGTGAACTTTAACTTGTTAATCAAGAACTTTCAGTTACTATATAATTATTTTAAAATATTATAAGCTAGAGAAGATGAATGATAAAAAAAGTATAATGGTATTAAAAACATAAATAAAAATTAAAAACATAACATGTAATATACATAATAACTAAATAAAGCATAATATATGATATAAAATTTAAAATTATAATAAACTAAATAAGACATTGGTTTTGCTCCTTCAATTTCTGAGTGTAATGTACTTAGATACTATAATTGCTAGCTTTATTATGAAAATAAAATGTTGAATAAGGATGGTATTTATTGGTATTTTAATATTTTTATATTAAGAATTAAAACCTTTTCATCCAAATATATGATCACCAATACATTAGATACAATAGAAACGAATACAGGACATCCCACTTTGCAACAAATAAAGGAAAATCAAAAAGCCTAGTAAAACAAGCATCATAGTTTCGGAAACAATTATTAGTAATAAACAAAAAGTACTGAACAGTAATTTTCGTACTGAACAAAGTGTACAATTTAATCTCTCATTCACTTAATTATACTATTCAGTTCTTAAATTATTCAAACTTGGTTCATGTTATTCATCAAAACTTAACTGATACTAAGATAACAAAACAGGAAACGTGTTTGCATAATTTAAAGACTAAAAATTTCGCCAACTGCGTACTTTTAGGAGATAAATATTTTTTAATAAGCTCTTGTAGGAGGCTAAAAGAAAAAGATGATAATTTCTTTAAAATAAGGTATCCACACGAAATCAAGCAGTTACAAGGACCAGCATCCCATTTCACTCGATAAATAAATAATGAATTGTTAACCAACCTTTTTAAATTGTCTCCTTTGCTCATCAGAAAGATCTAATTCTCTTTCATTTGCAATAGCAGCTGCAATAAATGGATCCATAGAATTGCCATCAACATCATCAATCTCCTCCACCTAAAGAAAAAAAGGTAATTAACATGCTATATGAACAGCTGCTATAATGTTTTAAATTATGCAAAGGCCAACGATTTAAGAATTCTTGGAAAAGATAAAAAAATTTCAGTCCAAATACCAAAAATCTTAAGACAATTTTCTACATGTAGAATAAAAAACCGTACAAACAGGACTAAAGGAAATTCATGAATCATCAAGCAACTATTCCCCAATCGCAGGATCCTTGCACACATGCACAATGCCAAATTATTTACAAACCTAACGAATTTAAACCGGTAGCAGGGAAAGAAAAGTTAACACATACTACATTGTTTTACAATGAAACATGAGATCTGAGGAAGTACTAATGCAATCTTTGATTGGATAAAATAGTATTCACTAATATTACCCCAGATATTTCCCTGACATGACACTTATTTATCTATGTATTTGTACAGCACTGCGTATAGTGCAAATCATCAATAATTCAAATTCAAGGGGGCTGGGGGGTGAGAATGAAGGATAAATTAAAAAATCACTAACATCAGCTAGCTCCAGTAATAATTCCTTCTTCCCCTTCACTTGATTTCTTTGACATATACATTCAAAAAAAAAAAGCAGTAAGCACAGTCAAAAATATATTTTTCACCTCATCAACTCCAGGAAATTTGAGTCCCATCAAGGCAGCTTGCTGTGGAGTGCTGGCCAAATAAACCGAAGCCCAGTGCTTACTGCCAAATGAAGCATCAATGCCACTCCCATCAGAAACTATTTTATTGAACATATCCCAATCACCCTCAATTTCATTCTTCACTGGCGCCTGGGTTTCATCACAAAGTTTTTTCTGGAGAAAGCCACTAGCACCCTCTTCCAGTAATTTACCATGTCGCCTGAACCAACACCAAAAACCTGTAAGAGAACATATTTGATTGTTTCCAGATACAATACCATATAAGAACCATACCTTCTAACAGGTCTGTTTACTTGTAGATGCTTCTCAGCCTCAGCAATTGACTCAGCAATTTCCGAAGTTGCCACAGAGCCAACCCAGTGATTCCTCTTTTTCCAAGCTTCAGTGGAGCAAACATTGGGAGCTTCTTTTTCGATCAACTTATAAAGGCTAGGAAGTTCAATGCCCGCCCCATCAAGTTGTTCCTGCATAATATCCTATCAATCAATAGTAGAAAAAAACACAAGTACATTCCAAAATAGGCGGAATTTACTCCAAGAAAATTTTCTACAACCAAACAAAATATTAGCAACTTGGAATGTTAGAATCTAGCACATTTACAAATGAAACAAAAGAAAGAGAAAAGAAAAGCACACATTCAGGCAAATAATGGGTGATCAATTACACAAGCTTTGACCATTATGGGGTCTGGAAAAATTCAAATGCAAGCAACCTTAGGGCAATTCCAATGGGAGCAACTTACATGAGTTACTTCCCACATTGAAAAATGTAAAATGTGGATCTCACTGTGCCACATCATTCTAAGCAATCATACTCATTTTTGCTCTAATAGAAGAAATTTGAAGGATGGCAGGTTTAAGTTCACAGCTCAATCTGTCACCAATGATCTGGGTAATTTCAAATTAAAACATACTTAAATCAAGTATGAACATATTTCTGAGGGTTGTTATTTTACTTTCTAAGTATCATAGCAAAAGAAATAAATAGCAAGACCTAAATCAACATCATAGACAGCAGATTAGCAGAATAATACAGCTGAGAGAATTTTTTAAAGTATTAATATTAACAAAAATTGATAATTGCACAGATAGAAAAGTGAATATTACAAACCAAAATATGTACTGAAAATCAACGATAAAATCAAACCAGTAAGTGGGCACTTTCGGTTTCAAGGTCATCCAGAACAGCTTCCCATTCTTCTTTAAAAGTAGCCATCTCGTCAGCAACAGCAGTTTCCAACTACAGACAAGACACACAAATCATAAGTAAAAAATACAGAAGGATAAAAACAATCAGGGCAGAGAGAAAAACCAACCTCATCCCCCTGAAGATTTTGCTTCAGTTCTTGTCTAACTTCAGTCTCCACTTTAGAAAGAGACTCCTCTTCAAGAGCTTCTTGAGCCTCTGCAGCCTAAAAGAAATGTTACAACCCCCATTGTTGACATGAAATTGTGTATCCATTCATGTATGATATGATACAGAGTCATCTTATGATACAAGTTGACAGGTGCTTAAATGTAACAAATCATAGGAATAGTGATATGTATGATTCTAGAGATACCATGAATGATAACTATGATGCTAGTATCAAAATTAGCTTGAGAGAGGTATCAAGGTGGAATATCTAGATTTGCAAGAAATTCATAAAGCTTGTGACCCAAGCACAAGCTCAATTTGTTCTTTCCAAACAAAATTATTGTCATCAATTTTTTCAATGATTGGGCATTTGCACCAAACTGTTGCTGGAATCATGGGAGTTACTAGAGAATACGAATTTGCAGCATAGGTCACCAGATCTGGTGCATGGGACACATAATTGTAAAAGGAGGCTCAGAAACCATAGGATCTGCTCACTGGTGTAAGAGAGAAATTTGACACCTCAAGTGGTTGCAAAGGCGAATTGGTAGTGTCAGATCAAAAATAATTGATTAAGCTTCTAAAACTATGGACACCATATATAGTGAGATACAGATAATCTGAGAAAGTATTTGAGAAAAATGAAGTTGATTTTGTACTCACTGACTTAGTGTGTTTGAAGAAAAATGAAGCAACTTTAGGATAAAAAGCATATACTTTCTACTACTAACTTGCTTTTATAATAAAAACATACACACATAAATCACATACTTCAAATTCAATTTTAATGAAAACCAAGCTCATTCAAAACAAATTTTGCAAACACTCTTCCAAACACACAGAGTTTAAACTCTCATTTACTTTGAGCATGTTCAGCAAGCCCCTGATCTACAGTTGTTGACTGACATCCTAAGAGAATAATAATTAATTAGGAATATACTATATTACAATGGAAAATGTGAGAACTATATATACTCTATCACAGCCAGAATTGAATCTGCTGCAATAAATAGAACGGCCAGAAAATTCTCAGAGTGAGAACTTGGCTGTTTTTGCTTAGAACAGTGAAGAGTTGGAGAAACAGGAAATCATGTCTGCATGCATGGCTTTGCTGGAAACCACACCAGAAACAAGAAACACAGTTTCTGATCTAAATCAAAACATAAAAATAAACCCAAAAAATAGGTTCAACCTGTGAAAAATGAGAAAAAGGGGAAATATTTCAATGTGACATATTTGCAACAATGGCCTCATTTTTCCATTATATAGGCAGTGTTAAGGGGGTGAAACTCCCACTATGCAAAAATGCAAAACTATTAGTACAGAGGAAGCTATAAGAGGCCACATTGAACAACTATAGCAGCACTATTGTATGCTAAAGATAACCCTGGCAAAGCACATGCATGTTGTGGTACTTGTTCCTATATTTAGAATCACTTCGATAGTAATCACTAGCTGAAAAAAAATCCAACTTTAGCCTAACAAACAATGATTGACTACTCTAATGATATAATATTTAGTGAATATAAATAAATATAATCACTTTAAGATATTTAACATATTTACAAAAATTAACAACTCAACTAGATAATTTCATTAATTATTTGATTAATTATTCATATATTTGATGAGTAGAAATATTAGTTCTTTTTTATATGTTCCATAAACAATTAAATAAACTACAAATTACAATAAGTAGGCAGTTATTAAAAAGTAGTAAAGACACTACAATTAAATTGCAATTAAAGAAACATAACGCAAAGATACAATTTAGAATGTGGAAAAACACCAGATAAGAGATTATGAAAGCTTAAATAGTATGTGTTATGCGGGGTACCTATCTAGCACATTACATGCTTGTGTCTGTATAATTATAGTACCTTACTCTCAACTTCTAACAACTCAGAAATAAGATCTTGGATTTCCTCTTCTGTTAACGGCTCCTACATGGTACACATAAAAAGGGAAATAAAGCACACTAAAATTTATATCAGAAAAGCAAATATAGACAGACAGCTAGGTTTTTAAGTGCATAAAAAAAGTCATCAATAAACAAAGAGAGAGTGAAAGAAAATATCTTCATCACTGACCTCAAGATGCACTCCATCATCTATTTCAGGAACTACAGATTCCTCGTCATCTGAATCATCATTGAAAGAACCACTGGAAGCACTCTCAATATCCAACACTTCATCTTCAGTTTTTCCCTCCATCTCTATGAAGGGTTACATCATGAAGACAAACAAACATACGAGATAGCATATTAAATAAGATAAACTATATATGGAAATTGTAACTATACAACTTTCTCAGATAATGACAAAGAGGCCAACAACAATGTGGAGGAAAAGTACAACGGTGGCAAATAACAGAACAACATGCAGTATTCAAATCAAAAATATGTTAAAAATATAATTCCATGTCCAAAGATGATATTTTTTTTTCCTATGATAGTTAAGCCAGATTAACCCAGTTGCTTTTGAATCCATGATTTCAAATACCTTAAGCTTTGAAAAGGAGCAGGCAAAAGTCACTGATAACCATCAAGTCCACGAGCAACAACTGTACCATACACCTTATTGACACATAAGATGCCTAATTTTATTTACCGATTTTATTTACATATACTGGAAACAGGAAAACAATGTTCCCACAAAACTAAGTCAATGCTGGACTACCACCTACACGAGCTTTCAAATAGAATCTAAACTACATCTGCCTAAGTCATGTATCCCCCGAAGCCTACAGCCCCATAAAAAAAATATTTTCCAAATTACTAGAAAACGTTTTATGAAAAAAATTCAAAGAACCAATATTGCTTGATTAACTGTGTTTAGCAACAAAATCCAAATCATCTTATTCTTTTAACTTTCTACCATTCCTCATGAATATGGAAAACCGTCAAGCTTCATTCAAATTCTGAGATAGGAAACATACGTTCTACATTCTAATAAATATAACCACACTGATTTCGAGAACTAACGTCAATGTTTTACACTATATCCGTACAATTGACGTGCCCTTTCATGAAATCTGCCTCGAAAAAAGAAATAGAACCCTGTCAAAATGAGTTAAAGTACACTCAAGTGCCAAATAAGTGCAGCAATCGCGGCCAAGCCCTAGGGTAATCCTATCCAATTTTCTCGTTGCACGAAAAAGTTACGTTACTCGTGAAAAAGTTCTGTCCATCTACAATTTCACTCTAACTTTAAATAACAACAGTTCTGCGGTTGCGACTAAATCCTAAACCTAATTAAGAAACAGCAAATAGCTAACTATGCAATCATCAACAGAACCGGCATTTCTGCAATGCAATTTGTTTATTTATTGATTAAAAGCAAATATCCTGAATCAAGCTAGAAATGAAACGTAGTACCTTGATCGTGGAAACAAGAAAAACAGGGATGTAGTTGCGGCAAATGGCTTCTAGATCTCTACGTTAGCATTGAATATGAGAGAGAGGGAATTAGGTAGGAACCTCCTTCGAAAATCCAGTGATTCGATCTTCCTTCAGAATAAGGGCACGGAAAGGAAAAGGTTCATATACGAGTCCGGTACAGTGTGTGTTCTTACGAGTCACACTGTTTAGATGTTTGGGGCGAAATTTGAAGAGGTACCGTGACGCGCCGTGAACTGAAAGGAGGGAGAAGGAGAGAAAAGATACAAAAATAAAAAATGGTTCCCTTTTAAAAGCTTTTCGTGTTTTCTTTTCTTCAAACGAAACCAGCAGCGACTCGATCCATTCACCAACGTAGATATTTTTTTCCCTCATTTTGTTTTTATACTTAAATTTGCTGATTAAAAAAATAATTAAAATATTAATTCTTAACCATTTTTAATCTAAATGTATTGATAAAAAATTGTAACAAACATTTTTATGAATTTAATTATTATTATTATTATTATTATTATATATATATATATCAATAAATTTATATTTTAGAATTACAGGATAGTGTAGAATTGTCTAAAGACAGAGTAAATAAAATAATTCATGTGATGTAAGCTGCAAAAACAATAATACTGTGACTTGTAAAAATGAAATAATTGTTGAGATGTAGGCAGAAAATTAAGAAATATATTGTATAAACAGAAATCAAAAATATTAAAGTGATTATGATAAATATATAATTAGTTAAACTATTAATTTCTGAATAGAATTTAATTTTACATGATGCACAATTTCTTAAATAATTCATCTAACTCAAGACTCGATATAAATATGTGTCAGGTGCAGTTAGAGGTGAGGCATGGCAAAATCTTTTACATTAATTGAAACATAAATTTAGAAGTTTTATTGTCATAGAAAAAAAAAAATTGACATGCAAGTCACCCACCTCCGATCCAGGACAAACATAAGTCCGTGTAGTAAAGATTCAACGAAGACCGTCCGTACATCAAAAACCGGATTTTTTTTACTGTGTAAAAATGTTTTGGATTAACACTGTGAGTAAAGAAGGAGAGGATATCAAAGTCATTATCAATTTTGTTTCCTCTAGTAAAATACCTACTGATTTAATTGCTGACTTATGGTTCATTTCGTTTGGTGTGGACAGTTTGAAAACTAAGAAGGAACTAATTGAAAATTAAAAGCTATAACTATTTTTTAAAATTATTAGTCTGTAATAAAATTATTCAAAGTTTCATACAAATGTAAATGATAAAAATAACATGTTAATATCATATTTTTATATAAATTTGAACTTAATTTTAATGACAAAAATATAATATTGAGTATTTATATTTTGATTTTTAAAATAATTTTAAAGTATTGCAATGTTTTGTTTATAAATAAAATATTTTATAATAATAGAAAAATATAATTAATGAAATATAAATAAGAGTGTTTCAACTATGTCGAACAATGAACAATAATGTACATACTAATCAAGTTTTAGAAATCTGAAAAAATTATACAAGTATTTGTCAAATTGTTTTCTGTATTCCAATTTTGCTCTTGATTAGAATTGGGATGTGTAGGGCTTGTTTCAAAATGGACTTTTCCGAATTAAAAAATGACATTTGAAGAAGGGATTTTCTGAAGTCAATGGAGGATGGCAATTTCATTCCAGAAAAGGTGTTCTGTAAGAACAAAATGCATTTCAAAAAGAGTTTTCTAAAATTATTTTTTCATTTTGAAAGGGGCTTTTTAAAAGTGTTTGTTTGTATTTCCAAAAGGACTTTCAGAAAGTGTTTCTTTACATTCTAAAAAGGATTTTCCGGAAGTGTTGTATTATGTTCTAGAGAAGACCTTCAAAAAGATTTTTGGAATCATCTTTCCAAATTGCAAAAGAAAAATGTCTGAACTTACAATTCAAATTCACGCCACAAATTATCACTACTCACCATAAACCACCTTCCCAACAACAGTAAACACAAATCTAACCAAATTTCTCACCAAAAATCAACCCAAATCAATCCTAAATCAAACTCAAATCAAATCAAAATAAAATTTCACACAACTTGTATGTAAAAACAAAGGGAGCAAATGGAACGGGAACCCACCTACAAAGATGACGACGCTGCTCTATCTTTGGGGACCGACCACCGTCTCCTCCCACGAACCCAGCCACAACCAAAAATCAAAACCCATATATATATAGGGACACTTTTGTCCTTTCTTGTCAATGATGTGCAGAAGTAAACGATGGGGTGCAGGAAGTAATTACCTTGTCCAAGAGAGCAAATATCACAAGACAAAGTCCAAGTGAACAAGATAAAATTGTTGTTCAAGAGAGCAAATATCACAAGACAAAGTTTAAATGAATCCTACAAGTCCTCAACACCCTCTGTCTTTTACCTCTATAACATAATCCTCTTGAAAGTTTCATTCTTTATGAATGTTTGTAATTTGAAAGTTGACTGATTTTCCTTACAAAATTACACCCAGTAAACTACAAATCTTCATCCTTTGAAGTTAACCCATATTGGGTTAGGGTACCTTGAACATTCTACCTTTTTAGTCATGTCATTACCTCCAGCAACACCAATATCAGTTAATACTTCACTAAGCACTCGAAAACAATATTCTAAATACCTGTATGGGTTAGTAAAACCTGCAAAACCAAAATCCTCTATCAATGAAAACTAGCATTAAAGAACCTTTTACCTTAAGTAAAACATTTGATCGACTTAGACACCAATCAGAATAAGAAAATTTTGCTTTTGGGTATTTGCTCGTATTCAAGTCCATGTATTGACTTAAGCCATATTAAAGATTTTCTCTTCAAATTATTGAAGATGACGTTATTCCTATGTAACAAAATACTCCAAATAATTGTTGCACATGCAGTATCCCAAACATATTTTTCCTTTAAATTCAAATGTAACAATCTAAAGTGATAAAAATTTTGTTTAATTAGGAAATGTGGTGCTACACAGATTACAACCCATGACTAATACATATCCCACACTTTCTTAATTACACTATAGGTTAGAAAAAGATTACCAACACTTTCCTTCTTCTCTTCCACAATGATCACAACCTATTAATCAATTGCACAACTCTACTATGTAGGTTATCTTTGGTAGGTACCCTATTAAGTAAAACTCTCCAAGTCAACATTGAAGAAGAAGGAAATGCTTTAATTTTCCAAAAAGTCTTATACAACACCTCATCCTTACCTAAGACTCCTTCATTCAAAATGTTATATGTAGACTTAACAATATACTTGGAGATTGTTGGCTCATCAGAACTGTGACTATTTAAAAGATTACTATCTAACTCTAAAAATATTTGATTAACTTGGTTAGTTGGTCCTCCTTCCACTGAAACCAGATTCTCCTCCACTATTCCACTCCCAAATACTACCATTTCATCTCCCAACCTGACTCAAACTATTGTTACTTTGTTATTCAAACTATTGACATAAAGTCTATGATAAGAATCTTGAAGAACATTTTGTCCAACCCACCTATCATCTAAAGATTAAATCTTATCATCCCTACCTAACCTCCAAACTACATTCTTATTAAACCAATTACAAATAGAGGACCTCTAGAAATATTGCTCCATAATCTAGACTCTTGCCTATCATTCCCAAAATTATTTAGGGATTTCCATGACTCGTACTTAAATTCTAAAACTTAGTCCATAAATCTCTTCGTCTACCTTACATAGAGTATCCCATTTAACCCAAGAAATTTTCCTACTCTTCTGCTCACAATGCTACAAAAATCTTTACCTCTTTGTACACAACATTTTGCATTTTAAATAAAGACAAACAGAACAGAGGTATACCAGTAATTACAAATTTAATCATAGTGACCTGGCCAGCCATCAAAATTTATTTTCCTTTCCATTTGGCTAACTTTTTTCCTAAACTTTCCTATCATATTCTGTCAAAATAATGAATTCTTATAGTTCCCTCCTACTAGGTTCCTTAAATACATAAAAGGAATTCTCGAGATGACACAGTTTAGGATCTTTGCAAACCTTTGCACCAAGCATCCTTGGAACCCCATACCCCATGTTACTTTTGTGAATGTTTACCTTTTAGTTCCAATGCGAGCTAAAAAAAAAGCGCAACAAACCCTTCACAGCTAAGATGTTCTAAATAAATAAAAAATTTTAATATTTTTTTTTATTTCCAATAATGGGTTTTTTACATTGAATATTCTATTATTCACCTTATAATAAATACTTGAATGTTTTCGGTCAATTTAACATAAAATAAAAATAACATTTTTGTTCTTACAAATAAAAATAACATTTTTGTTCTTAAGGGTAGAACCTTCCTATGTGGAATCAGATTTGACTAAATTATATCTTCTCCCATAATGGTTGCATAAATTTATTGATGAAGCACATAGATCCACTTGGATAAAATTTCCCAAAGCTAAAATCAGTAAGAGCTTTTTAGATAGATATAGGTAAATAGATATGATATTAAGTCTAATTGAGTGAAATTGAGTATGATTGAATACTCCATGTGAGATTAATCTCTATTCATAGGCCTTTCTAGGTATAAGTTATTCCTAATAAATAAGAATTAAGAATTATGATGATTGATAATAAAATATTTGTCATACAATCAATCATCATCATAAAGATACATTTAAAGATACAGTCAATCATCATAAAGTACATTTAATGAGATTAAATTACATCATATTTGATTGAATCCAATACTAATATGTAAGTAGGTATATAAATCCCCCAGCCTCAGAATCCATGAATGAGGTATAAGTGGATCGAGTTGATGGATGTACCACTTTTAGTACTCATTGTATTATTTAGATCTAATGATATTTGTTAAGTTGGGTTACTTTTTGCTTTGCCACTTCTCGCTACGAATAATATTATCTCTTAAAATAATGATTGTAGATTGTGAACTATTATACCAGGTAAATTCTCAAGAAAGAGATGGGTCACTAATAGACATACTTAAATATCAAGTCTTTCCTTGTTAAAACCTTCCTAGACATACACTTTCACACTTCCCTTTTTATTGGAGAAGTCATTTCTGATATGAGAATATAGACTAGAATTAAATAAAAGAGGAGAATATAGACTAGAATTAAATAAAAGAGGAACCATTTGTTGAGAATATCTAGTTGGGATTCATAATTTTGTTTCACTTATGTTTTCAAACTTAACCTTTCAGATCATTAGTTCATCCATTTTTTGGATGTTGTTTATTTAATTGAATTACTTTGATCAGTGACGTCGTTTATTTTCAAAAGATAATTTTGAATTAAATAGTATTATGGGATCGAATATTTTTAACTCAATCTTTGTCGAATTCACAATTAGATGTAGGGTTCATGAATGACCTTACTAATGTCGAAAGTTTAATATACTATGATTTACCCTTTTTCAATAGTCATTTTTTGAGGGTATTTGGGTTGAAGTTCTACACTGTTTGATAATTTGTTGTTGATGTGATACACGAAGAACATGTACTTCACAACACTTGTTTTCTTTTATCTCAGCTTTCCAAAACCTTTGCAATTTTCTCCCTCCCTTTTGCTTTTATCATGTTCTCCTCGTGGATAAAGATGTTAACGCAACATCTTGAAAGGGACTTTGGTACAATAACAAATCCTTCAAGAGTGACTTGTCCAGATAAAAAAAGTGGAAGGAAAATCATTTCAATTAGCATATAAATTATGAGCTTGTAACATTGCTTTTCATCCTTTTCCTATATAACTAAATTTTATTATTCGTTTAAATTCAATTACTTGCCCCTCTATTCATTTAAGTAATTAATATTGTAAACATTTTTAACCTTCCAGGCCTAGTTTTTTGCAAATATTTTTTATTTTACTTACCATAACAGTTTTTTCAAAATCATAATTATCTACAAATGTTGTATGATTAAATTAAAATATATTAAATTTGTGATTAAAGAATTAGATTGGTAGTTTTTTACTTGATAAAAAAAAATCAAATGACAAACCTTATAAAAACATTTTTTTTCATAGATACCCATTCTTAGTCAAAAGTGATTGTGTTTTACATAATACTTATGTTTAGCTAGAAGTGGTTGAGTTCAAATGGTACTTGTTTTGTAAGTTGCAACATTAGTCTACTTTAGTGAAACCTAGATTGTGTGGATAAAAAAGTGAGTGTAATATAGGTTATTAGATGAAGTAGTATAAAAATACTTTGTGTAAATATCATCTTTTTATATTGCATGTTATTTATATGCACCTACGTTAAGAATGAGAGATTTGTAAAAATGAATTTTAAAGAGCTTTTTAGATAATGTGTTTCTCTTGTTGAAGTTGTGTTTCACAATAGTTTATGAGACATAATTTTTAACAAAACTCGCTTAATAATGTGTCAGACTTATATGAAACTTTGTTGGTTAACGTATATCAGACGAAACTTTGCAATTTTTTTTTTTAAGTTTTCCACAGTAACAAATATTTTCATAAATTTAACTTGATGAACAAAGATGATGTTATCTTTTACGAAATAATTTATACAATTTTTTTTAAAAGAAAATATCTTTCCTTAGACCTTTAATTTGGTCCAAACTAACATAATGACAAAATATGAAAAATCAATCAACATTTATAGATAAATCAACATTATACATGATAGAGATACCTTTTAATGATTTTCTTTATGTTTGGTTTCTTTTAATGATTTTCTTTATGTTTGGTTTGTTTGAGAGTATAAAAAATGAAGGATTACGTTGAAGTATTTGAAAAAAAAGTAAAATGATTTGATTTAATAATTGTGGATTTAAGTAAAAATTATAATTGATGCGATTTATTTGATTAAATTAATGAATATTGATAGGTTATTTTTTAATGTAATGTTAAAATTGTGCTTAAATATATTTTTAAAATAAAAAAATATTTTTTGATTAAAAATTTGAATTGAGAAAATAAAAATAAATTATTTCCTAAAAATATTAGTAGTTAAAAGTATTATTTAGTAATTGATAATAACAATTATAAAAAATTTAAAGGAAAACCTTATAAATAAAATTATTTTAAACACCAAGTGTTGGATATGAAAAAAACATCACAATTCCTAACGAGAATAATGCCATATGCATGATATTTTTCAGACCATGTAATGAGAAAAAGTAATAAACCATCTTAAACCCTAAATACAAACTAATAAATATTTAAATTATGATTTATAATAATAAAATAAGTAAATTAACGTTTAGCTTATTGCACAACTAGAATTTCATATAAATGTTATGTGAACACAAATTCAAATGCAAAATCCATTATACAAACATCATCAAAACTAACTATAAGTATAGAAATCGTATATAATCAATTATAGTTAAACATGTTCTACAATAGACTATCATTATGAAAAATTACTCCCAAAACTCTCATTTATCCCTTGAAACTTTTGTCTTAAGCCTCGAAGCAGTGTTATCGGCTAAAACCCAATGACCCATTCGTCAATCCCCTTTCCTGCTCCTGCAGTTCTGGCAGGATAGCGCATCTTTCACTTCATTCAGTTCAATGTCTATATCCTCTTCCCTCATTCATCATCTCTAAACCCAACCACATATATGGATTCCATTATCGCTTCTTCGCCACTTCAATTTCCCCACCGTCCTCTCTTCACTTCCATTCGCCCCATTCATATCCGAACACTTTTCTCCAATTCTCGCCGAACACCACGAACCCCGCTCTCACTTGCTCCCGTCACCCTCACTCCACCAATCACTTCCGCCGCCAAGTCCACCGCACCCGCTGCCTCTCCGAGCGACGACGTTTTCTTCAAACACCTCGTTCGCGCGCTCTTCTGCTTCGCCATTGGTTTCTCCGCGCTCGGCGCATTCCGAGCTCCTCCTCCCGCACATGCAATTGCAGTTCCGTGGAGTCTATTCCGAAAGAGAGGCGCCGAGAAAGAGAAAGCGAAGAGTCACAAGTATTCGGACTGTACCGATAAGTTGTTGGAGACGGTGTCGCTTTTGTTGGGGGCAGTAGATGAAGCTAGGAAGGGGAATGGTGACGTGAGCGATGTGGAGGAGGCGTTGAAGGCCGTGAAATCGAAGAAGCAAGAGATGCGGGAGGAGATTGACGGGAGGCTCTACCCGGCGTTGAAGAAGCTGAGGAGGGAAAAGAAGAGGTTGTGGAAACGGTCCGGGGAGATTCTCGGCGCTATATTGAAGGTGACGTCGGAGTACGATGGATTGAAGGCGAGGGTGGTGGCAAATGAGAAGCAGAAGGCAAGGATGATGGAGTTGGAGGAGATTGTGGGAGAGATGGAGAAGGAGTACAATGGGGTGTGGGAGAGAATTGGGGAAATCGAGGAACAGGTTTCGAGGGAGGAGACGGTGGCGTTAAGTTATGGAGTGAGGGAAATCAATTTCATAGAGAGGGAGTGTGAACAGCTGGTGGAGAGGTTTAAACAGGAAATTAGGCGCAAGGACTTCGAAAGGTTACACTTCTTGATAACTTGAATGAATGCGTTTTGTATTGTGATGTGTTTGTACGTGTATTCGTTAATTCTGAGAGCGATTTTATGTTCTGGTTTTGTCTTCATAGTAAGATGAAGGAGGAGATCAGGGTAGGATGCGGGTGAGTTTTTTTTGTGTTACTGGTGTCAAGGACGGGTATTAGAATTTCCAGGATTTGAAGATTTTGGGTTGCTTCCCGCCTCTTCATACCCCTGCTACTAAAACTAACGTTATTATTATTGTTTTTTTTCTTCTGTATTTGGTTTTACTTGGCTGAGGGACTCAATAGAAAAGGGGATGCCTATAAATTTTGACAATGATGGGATTTTATCTCTTGAAATTTTGTTTGAATATGCAAATCTGCTTATAAAGCACATAACAGTGTTGTCAGCTTAATCTGTTCGATTGTGCTGGAATTTGTCAAGTTTGGATGGAACAACTTTATTGGTTGCATAATGTTCTTGTTTAGTTACGAGAGATATTATTAATTATTCTAATTATTACAAGAAAGATATTGTAGGGCTATGAAAAGTTTTCATCAATTATTGTTATTATTTCTAGGGTGTTAAGAGTTCTATGTAGTGTACTCCCTTGTACTGGTTTAGTGTCAATTCAATTGAATCAATTTTCTTCTTCATAGTGTTCAAGTATTATCAATTTGCTCCCAATTTTTGGGACTATGCTTCTCTTTAACTCTAGGCGCCTTAGTTACCTGAACAAGTTTGCCATTGTTTTTCTGTCACTGTTGTGACTTTTTCTGCCATATAGTTTATGTTATGACCAATGACCTCACAAAGAGGTTCTGTTGTGACTTGAGATGGAAGTTACCTAGTCCAAAAGGGACATCTTTATCTCCTTAAGGAAATATGATCTAGACCTCAGAGATATTGGTAAGATTGATTGTAAGGCCACCAAAGCTCCTAGAAAACAAAACCATATACTTTTAGGGGAGCTTATTTACTTAGTCTACACTAGACTTTACATAACTTATGTTGTGAGTGTGGTCAAGCAATTCAGGCATGATCCAAGAGAGCGACATTTACAAACTTTGAGTAGCATATTTCAATATTTGTTGACAAGTCCTAGGAGGTGGTTGTTGTTCAAGAAGAATGGAAAATTAAATATGAAAATCTATACTGATGCAGACTATGCTGGGTTTGTCACTGATAGGAGGTGCATCTCAAGGTATAGTTCTTCGGTGGAAACTTGGTGACTTGGAGAAGTAAGAAACACAATGTAGTTGCAATGTCTAGTGTGGAGGCTGAATATCGAGCTATGACACAAGGGGCGTGTGAATTGTTATGGTTGAAAATTGGTTGAGTGATCTTAAAGTGAAATATGAAGAACCTATGACTCTCTTTTGTGATAATAAATCAACTATTAATATTGTTTAACATGAGTGGACTAGGCACATAGAGATAGACGGGCTCTTTCTAAAAGAAAAACTGGATGATAGTCTCATCATAACGACTTCTTATATACCATCCAGACTCCAATTGACATATTTGTTTACCATAAGGCTTCCCACAGAACAGTTTCATGATGTTACATGCAAAATGGAATGATAAATATCGATTCACTTGCTTGAGGGGGAGTGTTGAGTTATGATATATATTAGCAATTATTAATTACTATAAGGATAAATGAGTTTTTATTAATTACTGTTATTATTTCTGGGGTTGTAGAGTTTTATATAATACACTGTTGTACGGGTTTAATATCAATTCAATTTAATAAATTTTCTTCTTCTCGTTGTTAAGTATTTTCAATTTTTCTGTCATGTGAGTTAGTTTTAGCATAATACCATTGAATTAGTATGTCATTATGTAAACATCTTTCATGTGGTTGCAGTTTGCCTACTGGCTCGGTTACCAGGCTCTCAAAATCTGTCATTCAAAAAGATTTGGAAACTGTGCATAGAAAACATGCAGAACAAATCATTCTTCCTAGCATTTTGGATGGTGAAGATCTTGGGTCATTCTTTCACGAAGACTCTATTAATTTTTCCCAACGTTTAAAAAGCGTTATTAAAGATTCCAGGGAGAAGCAAAGGAATTTAGAGGCTCAGATAAGAAAAAGAATGAAGAAGTTCGGCAAGGAAAAGCGCAGTATTATTTACTCACCAGATGAAGATGTGGTTAAGGGCTTTCCTGAAGTTGAGTTAAAGTGGATGTTTGGAAATAAGGAGGTTGTGCTTCCAAAAGCTGTTGGTCTCCATCTGTACCATGGTTGGAAGAAATGGCGTGAAGAAGCTAAGGCAAATTTAAAACAGAATTTAATAAAAGATGCCGAGTTTGGCAGACAATATGTGGCTGAAAGACAGGTTCGGAGGTTCCGTTTCACTTTTTCATTATATTTCTTTATTGATGTGATAGAATACCAATTAAAGTAATGTTTATTATGATTGAACAGAGTTCAACAGAAACTACAACAAAAATTATGTCCCAGGGTTGAGAAAGTCCTCCAAAATTCACCCTGTCTAAACTACCTAATAACTGCCTCGTAATCCTACTCACACCATAGATTAGGATACATAACTGCTACGTAACTAACTGCATTAGACCCAACTGCTGGTTAATGTCTGGCAGAGTTAAATACAGCTATTACACTACCATCCTGCTTAACTAAAGGCATAACTGTCGTACATAACAGCCACATGATCTGATTTCTACATCCTATGCCTCCTCATAGAGTATACCTTCCATATAGGTGGATTATTAGACTCTCTAAACCCATAAATATGTTCATTATGCATGCTTGCCAATTTCAGCTTTTTTATCTGATAATTTAGATAGTAAAATGGACCTTATCATGGGTTCAAACTTTAAATCATCGAGTCAGTTATTTTAAGATTTGATGTCTTGTCTCTTGAAGGACATTTTGAGTAATAGTACTGACATACATTATTTTAGGATAACTACAGGTGAAAGTTCACTCAAAATGTCGATAATACTAAGGGTTAATTGATTTTGGATCTTCTCTGAATTATTCACTGGAATTGTAGGAACACATATGTACCATAAATACCAATGTTTTTAAAATCAGACAAGCCATTGAACCAGTCAAGGCACTGAATCAAGGTTCAATGGTTCAACCAAGGTCGAATTGGAGTCAGATCAACATTAATGAAATTATTATTATAAATAAAAAATATATAAAATAACATTACAAAATATAACATCATAATGATGCTAAAAGCTAAAATTAAACATAAATTTATATGTTCTCAACACTTAAAAATTATATAAAAAATAAAATAAAATATATTTTCATTCTTAAATTACAATTTCAATAGTATTAATCGATGTTTATCAATAAAAATAAGTTATACGCAGAATAAAAGGAAAAGGACAAATATTTTTAGGTTGTTTTTTATTTTAAAAAAATTTAAAATAATTTATTATCAAATATTTTTAAGAATTGCTTTAGACTGGCTTTTGATTGGTTTTTGGGTTCTTCATCAAGTTGGTTTTGTAGTTTCTTTGAACTGGTTACCTAATAATTGTTCTCCGTTCTAATTGGCCAATCCAGTTTTCAAAACTTAGATAAATACTTCTAATTCAATAGAATGGGATTGAACATGTCAAATTGAGATGTGATTCATTCGCTTGTTTGTTAATTATCAGTAGCCGTTATCTTTTCTTAAATAAAAAGGAAAGAATGTTATTGCATCAGAAGTTGCAATCCTAACCAGGTTAGCACTACAACTCGAACCGATCATATGCAACATTCTTAATACTATTAAAAGAAAAAAGAAATGCAAAAAGTGGGGGACCAAACCAAAACCAACTAAAAAATCTGTAATGTGGGAAACCACTATCACTGCAAATATCAAAGACAAAATAAGGAGGCACTCCCATGTTCCCAGCTTTTGAATTCCTATCTTTTATAAATTTAGCAAAACAACCCATGTTCCCAGCTTTTGAATTCCTAAAATTTCACATGCTGCTTTCTTGTCATAACTAGTGTTAGCTCCATCTGTTTACATTTGATCCAACCTGCATCTAGAGGAGACCAATCCACTTCAAAAATATTATATGCTTTCCTTGATCTGCAAGTAATAGAAAAAGCATTAAGAATTTTAAACTCAACTATGTTAGATTTCATATTACCTGCTGCTATTGACCCAGAAGGATTTACGGCAGCGAAATATTTATTCTTAACATGTTGATACTGTATTTGAAGCCCCTCAAATTTATTCTTAACATGTTGATACTGTATTTGAAGCCCCTCAAATTTAATCTTATCTAAGCTATTCCAAATTTCTGCCACTATATGAGTAACAACAGATAACATCACTGCTGCTGCCAAATTACTCCTATTCCTATTGGGGAGTATACTTGTCTTTCTTGTTCAAGTGTCCAGCTGCTGATCTGTGATGCTTTGAAGCCAAATCCATAATCTAATTGCAAAATTGCAAGCTAAAAAAAAGATGATTGGCAGTTTGAAGACCATCTTGTTTAATAATCATCTTGTATGTTGTAGTGGTTCTTTTCATGTGACTTTTCTCTAATCATATCAATGGTGTAACATAAATCAGAAGTTTATGTATTTTTGTGAGGTGCTAATGATGGATATATGTTCACGTATTTTTATGCAAGATGTTGGATTTGAACTTTTTGTTGCTTTTTGTTATTAGGCATTAAGCAGGAAAATGCTTGCTTGTTGTTGTTTGTCATCAGGCATTACTGTTTTCTTTTCACTAGTTCCTACTTACTACATCTCCATTGCAGGAACGGATTCTTCTGGACCGCGACAGAGTAGTTTCAAGGACTTGGTATAATGAAGAGAAGAAGAGATGGGAGATGGAGCCAGTGGCTGTTCCTTATGCTGTCTCGAGAAAGCTAATAGAGTATGTTCGCATTAGGCATGATTGGGGTGCCATGTATATCGTATTAAAAGGGGAGGACAAAGAATTTTATGTGGACATAAAGGTTGTAGCTGTATATATTCTATTTCTTATCCTAAATTCTTTTTTGGCTTTATTTCTTGTATGGTGATTATTAAATATGCTTTCTTTTTTCAGGAATTTGAAATGCTTTTTGAAGATTTGGGGGGATTTGATGGGCTGTATATGAAAATGCTTGCATGTGGTATTCCAACGGCGGTTCATCTAATGTGGATTCCTTTCTCTGAATTGAATATCCGCCAACAGTTTCTCTTGATATTAAGAGTATCTCATGGGATTTTTAGTGGCTTGTGGAATTCTGCAGTTGTCACAAAGGCAAAAAATTGGATCTTTACCCGAATTAGGGATACAACTGATGACATAATGGTGGTGATAGTGTTTCCTATTGTGGAATTTTTAGTCCCATACCCGGTATTGTTGAACTCAGCGCTTGTCATTTTCAATTGAAGTTACTAGTTTTAACTAATAAATTTGTTAAGGCTTTGTTGTCATTATGATACAGGTGAGGATACAATTGGGTATGGCTTGGCCAGAGGAAATATACCAGACAGTTGACACCACATGGTACTTGAAATGGCAATCAGAGGCAGAATCGAATTTTAAATCCAGACAATCAACAGATGTGGATGAAGAAAGTTCATGGTCTTTTTGGTTTTTTGTCAGAGCTGCTATATATGGATTTGTTTTGTTTCATGTGGTCAAATTTATGAGGAGAAGACTTCCTAGACTTCTTGGTTTTGGGCCTCTGCGAAGAGATCCAAATAGGCGGAAGTTGCGGCGAGTGGTATAAGTTTGTTCTTGCATCTTGTGTATGTTATGTTTTAGATTTCTGCATAATTTTCTGATGGTTATCTTATCACTGTTTGGAGAATTCCTTAAACCGCTCCTAGTTTATATGGCTACCACTAATTCCATGTTTATGCTATATTGTGGATTCATATTATGTTGCACTAATATTATGCTCTATTTAAACCAATCACTGCTTACCATGAGTTTTGTTAATCATGGGGAATAAGTGAATATCCAACGGGACCACTGCTTGAGTAGAACATTGGTTAAGCTGCATGCTTTAAAAAGGAGAAAGAGATTGTGGCTGTTTCGGTTTTGTGGGAAATTGAAGTGGTGGATACAACTGCTGTTATTGGAGGCATGGAAGATTTAATGCAGCAGCAGAGAAGGGAGTTGTAGGAAGTTCTAGAAATTGTGAAGGAGTATTTGTAGAAAACAAGGGATTACCTCCTTATAGAAAGGTGGATCACAAATTCCTCTTAAAAGTGAATTGAAGCAGTCAATGTGAGGCTGTAGCGTAACCCACATCTGCTGAAAATCGAGATTGAAAGACAGGTGGAGGAAATGTTAAAGATGGGGATTATAAGGCCTAGTAACAACCCATATTCAAGTCTTGTGATCTTGGTCAAGAAGAAGGATAGTAGTTGGCAATTGTGTTTATTATGGAGCTTTGAACAAGGCTACAATTCCTAGAAATTTCCTATCCGTGTGATAGAGGAATTGTTGGATGAATTACATGGGGCTTGGCACTTCTCAAAAGTTGATCTAAGATCTGGATACCATGAGATTCGCATGCATGAAAATGATATTCAGAAGACAGCCTTTTGCACACATTTGGGCCAGTATGAATTGTTAGTTATGCCATTTGGTTTAATCAATGCTCCAATAACATTTCAATGTGCAATGAACATGGTGTTGCGGCCATATTTGAGGAGGTTTGTGCTGGTGTTTTTTGATGACATATTGGTGTATAATAGCACGTGGAAGGAGCACTTAACACAACTACAACAAGTGTTATTACAACCTTTGCTTATTCTATCTGCTATATGGGAAGAGATAAGGTTGGATTTTATTATGAGGTTGCCCAAATCTAATGGTTATGATGCTATATTGGTGGTGATTGATAGATTGAGTAAATATGGCCATTTCATTCCCTTAAAGCACCCATATCTAGCGAGATCAGTGGCTGAGGTATTCATGAAAGAGATAGTAAAGTTGCATGGAATCCCAACTTCAATAGTCAGGGATTCGATTTTCCTTAGTTTGTTCTAGAAGGAATTGTTTAGGCTGCAAGAAACAATTCTAAACATGAGCACCGCTTATCACTCGGAGTCGGATGGGCAAACAAAAGTTCTAAATAAGATTTTACAAACTTACCTTCGTTGTTTCAGTTTAGAACAACCTAAAACGTGGGTAAGCTTCATACCATGGGCGGAGTACTAGTACAATACCAGTTATCAAGTGGCAGGTAAGAAGACACCATTTGAGATTGTATATGGAAGAGCCCCACCTTCACTTGCGAGGTTTATAGCCGGGAAGATGGTTGTAGAAGCTGTGGCACAAGATTTGTTGACCGGAGATGAAGCTTTCTCACAACTCAAATTCCACTTTAATAGGGCCTAATATCAGATGAAACAATTTGAAAATAGTCATTGCAAACCAACTCTAATTAAAGTTGGAGATATGTATTATTTGGAACACCCCCATAGGTAGCAATCTATGCTTACAAAGATACATCCTAAACTATCAGCTCGCTACTATGCACCTCTTTTGGTTGTAGCGTAGGTGGAACATGTGGCTTTTAGGCTACAACTCCTAGAGAATGCCCTTATACGTCCGGTTTTTCATATATTCAAGTTGAAATTGGCCACGGGATCACAAAGTGGAATCTAGGTTGCCTTCGGATTTCCAATCGCAGGGTCCAAGTTTTTCACCCTTAACAAATAGGACAAGAGGGTTGTACAAAATCAAGGAGAGCTAGTACAACAATATTTGGTTCAGTGGGAGAAAGGGGGTGCAGAAGCAGCGACCTGGGAGGATGAAGCAATATTGAAGGAACAATTTCTAGAATTCAACCTTGAGGACAAGGTTGTTTCCGAGAAGGGGAAAATTGTTAGGCAGGAACATCAAAATAGGGACAAAGTTTAAGGTCTATTATAGGAGGAAATGTAATAACAATAAATAAGGTTGTTAGGGTGTGGGTGTGTGTTTTGGCAGGTTAGGTTGTTGTGGGTTGGTCTATATATAAGACCACCTGTCTTTGGGAAGGGGACTTTTGGTATGTTAGTGAGTTGACAGGGATTATCCTGTGTGAAAGGAAAGTGTTCCTTTGTATACCTTTGCTATCATAATTGTGTTTGCCTTGGGAAGTAATAAAAGGATTCTCAGTTTTTCTATGATTTACCTTTTTTGGGCAAGGGTTACTTGTTTCTTTTGTTGATGTAACAAATGTACATGGAGCAATTCTCTGTGTTTGTAGCCTAAGGGGAGTGTGGGTTAGTGTCTAAAGTGTTTCGGTCCTCTATGGGCTTAAAAATCTCAAAGAGATTGGTTTGGGAAGTTTGGTTACATTGTGTAGGGTTTTGGTCTGACATTCAGGGAAACAGATCATTTGGTTTTCTATTGTCATATTTCTCGTACGAAAAATTTACTTAATTGTATATGTTGATATAGTTATTATAGGAAATGGTGTTGCTAAAATTTCCAACCAGAAAGGCATTATGCAATCACTTCAAACCAAGAATCTTGAGTGTCTTGAATACTTTTTGGGTGGGATGTGACTCAATCAAAGGATGATATTGTTGTCTCACAAAAAGAAAGTATGCTTTGGATGTTTGGAAAGAGGCAAACATGATTGACAAGAGGCCCATTGAGAGCCTTGGGGACCCAAATTCAAAACTAATGGCGGAACAATGAGAATCCTTGTTAGCTCTAGAGTGATAAATGACTTACTAGAAACTCATTTATCTCACAATTACTAGACCTAATGTATCTTTTGTAGTTAGATTTGTTAGTTAATTTATGTAGGCTCTTCGTATTGATCATTGGAATGCTGTGATTCACATTCGTAGACACCTCAAAAAGACTCTTAAGACAAGGGCTATTGTATGAGAATAATGGAAATATCCACATTTTTGGGTATTGTGGCACTCTATCTGGGTAGGATCTCCTGTGGACGGACACTCCACTTCTGGATATTGTGTTTCCATCAATATAATTTGTTGGAAGAGCAAGAAACTAGATGCATTTGTTCGATCGAGTGTTGGAGCAGTGCAGTGTTATCGAAAATCCGGTATGGTGGCGGAATGTAGTGGCGGTTTTACAGCTGATCGCCACCACTTGTTGGTGGCGAATCGGATTATAAACACATGATGTTTATATGCTTTTAGAATTTATTGGTTGTTTTGCTTTGCTGTTATATGGTTAAAAACTTATTTAGTTTGATTCCTTTGTTGTTTTTGGACATGGTGTTTGGCTTGTTTGCTGTTTTGGGATTGATTATTGGTTGTTTTGTTGCAGCTTTTGCTTCTGAGTTTTGGACCTCTTGGTTATTGAATTTATTCAGAACATGTTTTAAAGTTAAGGTGTTTTTATTTATTGCAATATATATATTGGGTGCATACAATTTGTATGGTCTAACTTGAGGGGGAATGTTAGGAAAAATTCTTTTTTATCTATTGTACAGCTTTATAAAATCTGTTCTTTGTTGTATCTCAGTCTATAGGGTCCAACTGGGGTGTTCGTTTTTACTCCTCTTTTGTATTTTTGCTCAGAACATGAACATACACAGACACACCAAGTGAGTTTGATCTAGATTACCACTATCTATTAAATTGAAGTTTCAGAAGGTAAAATTGGGGTTAGTTTGTCTGCACTCTTAGCTCAAGCTTTTAGGAGAGTTGGTTCTTGGCAATTTTATTTTTAGTGAGTTCTCTAATGTGGAAATGTGTGGTTGTTAGTTATATCGTCCAATATGAGAATAATTTTTCTTGTTGCAAACACACCTAAAAAATAAAAATTGGGTGGGCCTAAGCCAGTATAGTTTGTAGTTGTTGGTATGTACCAGTATTAGATGGAATGAGGACCAGTACACAGATTTATGTTAGCATGGTGCAAGATTTAATTATGTATTATTTTCTCTCTTTTTGGCTATCTTGCAGAAGTATTACATTGGTCAAAAATTGAAAAGAATCAAGCAGAGGAGAAAGGATGGCTTTGATCCCATAAAGACCGCATTTGAACAGATGAAGGTTAAAACTTGAGAACATTTTATTCTTTGTTTTTAATATCGGATAATGCTCTCATTTAGGAAACAACTGAAACTTATAGCTGTTCTACAGAGGGTGAAGAAACCACCAATACCATTGAAGAACTTTGCTAGCGTTGAGTCTATGAAAGAGGAAATCAATGAAGTTGTGGCATTTTTGCAGAATCCAAGGGCATTCCAGGAAATGGGTGCGCAGGCGCCTCGGGTATGATATTGCATCAAGATTCTTTTTTCTTATTCTATATATTCTTGCAAAATTGGGATGTGATAACTTTCTTTATCATTTTTTTAGGTTTTTCCTGCTCCCTTGTAAATTGTTTCACAAAAAAGCTTGTTTTCAATGAAAGAGTTCTTGAAATTACTCAAACCTGCTTAAGTTAACCTTATTTAGTTCAGTTAAGGGTTAGAAAAGCTATGAGATTTTAAGTGAATAATTCTTGTTAATTTTCTTTCACCCACCCTTTCCTCCTCTCTGATTAATAAAATTGGGCAAAAAAAAATAAAAAATAAAAAATTGAAGGCACAGGCTACCATCCTTTGCTGTGTGCTTCATTCACAGAGTCAGTTTCTTGTGTTTTCCAATGAATTTCACAAGTTTATCATTTATTATTGATAATAGATCAACTGAAAAAAATTAAATCCAGGACAGATTGATGAACTATTCGTTGACAACTCTGCTGATTTACCTTTCATTGATCTTTGATTAGTTGAAAATGTAAACATATTTGCTTAACCAATCAATACAAAAATGGATTTATCCTTATATTTTGTGGTCACATAGATGCACATGTTATATGCATACAAGTTGCTTTATGCTATAACCATTCCATATATGCTGTTTTTTTTTTTTTTTTTTTTTTTTTTTTTCGTGGTGGTAGCAAACATTTCACAATAAGATACAGTCTATCATGGAATTGGTGTTAAATGACTTACCATAGTTTCAGCGGCTTTTTCCTGTATGTCATAAAGAACTCAATGTCCCACATTGGCGTAGTATATGGTCAAAATATTTCTTTTGGGACCTTTGTCATACACTTGTAGGATTTGAGACTCTTTTCCACTCATTGGTCGTGTATAGAAAGATATACATAATTATTAGAAAGAATTTTGGCCTAATTCAATCCCAAAAGCTAGCTCATGAGGTGTATAAAGAGTATTGCTTCTAATTGTGTGATCTATACACCCATTAGTACTCTTATTCATAATAAAGAAGGTAGACAATAATAAGGAACAAAATCAATACCTAACAAGGGGAAACATTTATTATGATATTTCCCTGTCAAATCATATCATATCTCCTTATTTAATGTAATCAAATCATAACTCTAACATACTCAAAAATCATATTTCTAACACAACCAAATCATATTTCTTACATAATCAAATCATATCTCAAACACTCCCCTTTAAGTTGGAATACAGATGTCTTGAGCCTAGCTTGTTACATATGCTATCAACACGGGATCCCTTAAGGGATTTAGTGAACATGTTTGCAAGTCAAAATTAGTGATGATTTCTCCTAAGTGCACCTTCTTTCTCACAAAGTGACAATCAATCCCCATGTGTTTAGCCCTCATGTGTAAGATTGAATTTGATTGTTGCATTAGTTCTGTATGTTGAGTGCCTCCAAATTTTAATTGTTGGAGGAGTTGCCTCGGCAATGAAATCTCACAAGCAAGCTTTGCTATGGCATGATAATTAGCTTCAACACTAGATCTAAAAACTATTTTCTGCTTCTTGCTCCTTAGGACGTCAAGTTTTATTTCCATGAGAACAAAATATTCATAAGTGAACTTCCTATGTGAAGGTGATCTTGCCTAATCAACATCAAAATAAAAAAAATTAGCTTCAACACTGGATCTAAAAACTATTTTCTACTTCTTGCTCCTTAGGACGTCAAGTTTTATTTCCATGAGAACAAAATATTCATAAGTGAACCTCCTATGTGAAGGTGATCTTGCCTAATCAACATCAAAATAAAAAACAATTTTGGAATTGTCTTCATCTTGCACTAATTTGTGACGTGGTTCATTTGAGGTATCCAACACTTTCACATGACTATCACATAGATCCTTCATGAATTGGCTAACCACACTAATATTAAATGTGATGTCTGACTTAGTGAAAATGAAGTAATTAAGTCTTCATAGTAGACCACAATATTTTCTAGGGTCTTTCAATTACTCTGCTGACCTGAGAGAAGCTTCGCATTAGGATCTATAGAATTGTCACTTGGGCGACAACCAAGTATGCCAAACTTAGTGAGGATCTCAAAGGCATATTTTTGTTGAGAAATAAAATGGTAGTAAATGATTGGGCAACTTCAATGCTGAGGAAGTACTTGAGTAGATCAAAGTCCTAAGTTTGAAATTGACTACGTAGATTAGACTTGAGATGTAGGATCTTGTTCGAATCATTGACGATGATGACAATATCATCAACATATACAATAAGATAGTTGCAAAGTCTAGATAGAGATTGAAGGTGAAAGACTAAGTGATAAACTTCACTAGTCATACCAAACTCAAGCAGCAAAGGAGATTCCACCAATTCATGCCCAAGGAGATTGATTCAAACCATGGAGGGAATGATGCAACCTACATATAAGGCAAGTTGTTGGAGAATGTAAAATTTGGTTGTTCCATATGCGGATCTTCTTGCTACTCGCCATGAAGAAAGACTTCTGTATGTCCAAATAACGAAAAGGCCAATGATGAATGACAACCATAGTGAGAAAATGACGAACAAAGGTAAAGAAGTGTCACCATAATCAAGTCCAAGAATTTGAACATAACCCTTAATTATCGTGAACTTCGTAGTGGTCAATAGTGCCATCTAGTACTATCTTAGACTTTATAATGCCATTGACACCCAAGAGCAGATTTGTTAGCAGGCGAGCAGACAAGCTCCCTTGTGTTGCTAACTTACAAAGCAACCATTTGTACTAGCATGCTTGGTTCCAATCATGGTCAACCATGACATCACTTGTAGACTATGGAATAGACAAAATCCAAAGAAGAGATAAAAGAGTAATATTAGGGAGATAGACAGTTACAATGATATTTAAGATTAAAATTACGAGTGGACAAAACACATTTGCTAAGTGATAAAGGAAGTTTAGGTGCATGCAACGATGATGGAATGACATTCGGAGCAAGAGATTACGATGGATGATTTGCCAGAGTGGGTGCCAAGTGAGTATGTGTTGGTGATATTTGAGTAAGGGAGGTAGTTGTGGAATAACAAGTGGCGCTAGAATAGGAGCAAGAAGTGTGGTTGGAAGTATAAGTGGAATGATGCAATTCTATAATGTGCTTATTCTTGGAGGATTTTTGTTGTGGATGTGTGCAGCGGAAGAATTGTTGTTTGGACATGTGAGATGGATTTGGAAATGAATTATGTGTGAGGTTAGGCCAACGCATTTAGGAGGAAGCAAGAGTTTAGACTAGAAAGGAGACTACTCTTTGAAGAGTTCTTGAACAGGTTAAAGAGGCAAATATTGGTCAGCATTTCATTACTCATTTTAAAACTCAATTTTCAATTACACAAGCTTGTTATTTATAGAATAAAAGATGATTTGTCTTGCAAGTTTTTCAAAAACTCTTCAATAAGAGCTTGACAAGTGACAAGCCATGAGTGGAGGGGATCCTCTTCATTGGGAGAGTGCCATGTGGCAAAGGTAACTTGCAGCCCAAGCTTCAAACACTCTCCAATGGGAGGTGAACAAGTGGCAAAAGAAGTTAGGAGAAGAAGCTCTCATGTGGCGCCTACTTGGAGTGACATGTGGAACCTTCTCAGACTCATTTTTCCTAGGTGGCACCTTTTAGGATGCTTCTTTCAAAGGAGACCGTCCACTTTTTCTTATGATCAAGGTCAAAATTCTATTCTACTTGGCCAAAATACCGGGCCCAAAATAAATTCTACACTGTTTTATACAATTTTTACAACTAGAGGTCTTGTAATCTTGAAGTTCTAAAATCTCTAGAGTGATCTTCTCTAATTTTGAATTTGGGCCTAAAAGTTTGTTTGGAGGCCCAAACAATCCCAATTAGTCACAAACTCCAGATAAGCTCCTGATCAAAGTTATAACTATGTGACCTCTTTATTCTTGTTTGTAGTCTTGGAGACGAGTTTGCATCATGGAATCTCTAGAGGAACATCTTCAATGTTGGAAGAAAAGAGAGGAGTATTTTTAAGTAAGTGAAATCAACAAAGATCAAATACCTAGGTTGTTAAAGAAGCATTTGCAGCCTTTCTAGAGACAAAACTAATAAGAAAAATACATTTAAGAAATTTAGTAGACAGTGTATTTTTATTTATAGTGAGGTCATGGATAAAACATGTACTCCCAAAGACACGTAAAGGAATGGGATGAAGGTCCTATTTACTATTCAAGATAAAATAAGGAATCTGATTGTTTAGGATCCATGAGTGCATGTAGTTAATTAGATGACACGTAGTAAGAAAGGCATAGTCCTGATAATGTTGTGGGACATTATAATGCAAAAGGGTATGAGCCGTTTCCGCTAAGTGATGATTGTTGAGTTCAACAACTTCGTTTTGTTGTGGTCTATGGGCTCATGATGTTTGAAGGAAAAATCTGAATGAGATCTTAAGCACCATTGCTCACTTGAGGAATGGATATCTCCAACATAAAGGTTCCAGGATTGCACATATTTGAAGGGTTTGACAGCAACTCAATAATGGTGATCCAATAGGCAAACAACAATCACTGATGTTGACTCTAATGTCATCTTAGAAACTCAACCCAAAAGTTGACTTATTGGGTGAGAATTGTCCTTACTTATAAACATAGTTTTAATCATTATAAACATAGTTTTAGTCATATGACTAGTAGATGTAAAATTTACAAGACTCCAATAAATAACGAGTGCTTTAATATTTACCTTTGTTTTTGAAAATCAGACAACACTAATCGGTCAGATTAGGAAGCCAATGAACAATTCAACTGTTCAATGAATGACATGGTTGGTCTGGAAAAAAAGGGTAAAAGAATTGGTAAAAGTAGTAAAAATAAGTCAAAATTGACAAAAGAAATGGTACGTATTGGGTCAACATAAAACACTAAATACGACATTATTCTGATTTTTTTCTCAAGAGTAAAAGTTCAACCTAAAGAAATTTCTCATTTTCTTTTTTGTTCTAAATGTAAACTATTCATTCTTAATATATATTATTATTGCGTATTGTTGAAACTTAGACATAAATATTATGATATATTTGATTTGAACTTTTATGTATGCTTTGAATATTAAGAACCTATGAATTCTTTGATTTCTAGTTTTTAGCTTAGAGTTATGGCGTTATATCTTTTCATATTATTTTATTAATACCTGTTCAAGTTCAACTATAGTAAAACCATTCAACTTTGAATTTGTTCATTGACCGGTTAGGTTTTAAAATTTTGGTAATTACTCCCCTCTCTTGGTCTAGCTTTTGGCGTTTAATTAAATCGTTTTGTTCTCAATTAAACTTTGACACGCTAGCTTTGCTCACCATGGTCTTGCTGTTGGGCCATATATAGTTGTCTAATCCTTCAAACCTCACTCTTGATGTCCAGTCTTTGGCCATCCTCCAGTTTCCAGCTAGCTTTTGGGTTGAACTAAACATAGTTTTTTCTCAATTCTAATGATCATATTTCATAGCAATGTAAACTTGTAGTTGGCTGCCTTTCCACAATTTTGCTGACCCACATTCCTCATATCACTAATGTCTCATACACTTTGGTTTGAAATACCGATATCAACTCCTGGGAACTGTTTTCTGTATTGCAGGGTGTTCTTATTGTAGGTGAGAGAGGTACCGGTAAGACATCTCTAGCATTGGCTATTGCTGCTGAGGCTAAGGTGCCGGTTGTTGAAATTAAGGCCCAGCAATTGGAGGCTGGGCTGTGGGTTGGACAAAGTGCCTCCAATGTTCGTGAATTGTTTCAGACTGCAAGAGATCTGGTTATCCTCTTTAAACCACCTTAATATTTATTTCTTATCTTCGTATCTTTCACTATTTTTATGTCTATAATTATGAGTAAAGAAGTTATTAATTATAAGTAAATCTATGTGAACTTCACATGGTTCAATTTCGTTTGGCCTTTGTTGTTAATGTGCCTTGATACATTTGTTGTGATAGTTATATTAGTCAAATTATGTTTATATGTTGATTCCGGCAATCTTTGAACTGGACTGGAATGGCTGGCCAAACATCAACTGGCCCCACTTCTGGTTTGGTTTCCTCCAAACCTGAGTTGAGTCAAAACCTTGTCAAAGACAGGTTGAATCGGAAATAATAGTAAAAATATTTATATTTTGAACTCTCTCAAACGATGCATGTAATCTTTATCTTCAAAATATGAATTTGCATGCTAAAAAATTAACATTGCTATCAAACACAATTACCTATCTTACAAATGTATTGCTACTTCTCATCCATTTTTTCTCCCTGTTTTGATGTCCATTTTTTGTATCTTATTTTCTATTTATGCCTGCTATATACTTGTATTGTTGTCTGGTTGAATGAGTTTGTTGATCTTTTAATTCCTAGATTATGTTTCCTCATTTCCTGATTTGTTTGTTGCTTTTTGTAGGCTCCTGTGATAATATTTGTGGAGGATTTTGATCTGTTCGCTGGTGTACGGGGCACATACGTTCATACCAAAAATCAAGATCATGAAACTTTCATCAATCAACTGCTCGTGGAACTTGATGGGTAACCTGTAGTCTTTGCTTCTTTTGACAGTCTGAGAATGAAGATATGCTCATATGTAGGAGTAACTGACAAGTGGTTCACATACAATGCAGATTTGAGAAACAAGATGGGGTTGTTTTGATGTCTACTACAAGAAATCTCAAGCAAATTGATGAGGCCTTGCAGAGACCAGGTCGCATGGATAGAACATTTCATCTTCAAAGACCGACACAAGCTGAGAGAGAAAAAATATTGTACATGGCAGCAAAGGAAACCATGGATAATCAGCTTATTGATTATGTTGACTGGAAAAAGGTTTTTCCTACCTTCTCTTTTTCAAATTGAACACTGCTCCACTAAGAATACGGTGAAAGTTTCAACTAGGGTGATGGTAAGATATTCCACAAAGGATGAAAAAAAGGTGCAACAAAGAATAAGAAACATGTTTAATGCTGCAAGACTGAGTACTCCATCTCTGTGAAGGACATGGTGATTCTACTGAAACAACCATGAGTAGAGCACAAAAGCCATTTAAGTAATAAATAAAATCCTATACTGTAACAAGTGTATGGGAACAGGACATTGTTGGAGGGTTTAACATTTTGCTCCAACTAAATACACCAAAGAACCACAAATTTACACCACCAAAAGATTTTATCCTCGTTATTCTTACTGAAAACCTTTATGAAATAAACCAATGAAGAGGGACACTACCCAGACTCCAGTGCCTACCCAGAAACCGAAATATTGTTTCAATAAGAGAATAACTGCCTTACATTATTAAAATAAGTAGTCTTCTGTTTCTGAACTAGAAATACTCATCATATATTTTGGGAGAGTGTGTATGATGCCATTGAATCTACGACAACTGTCATTTATAATTTATAGGGACTTGGGTGTTATGAGGTGCTTAAGTCTCACATTGAATAGTATGAGGTGCTTGGTGGAGTATTTAAGTGGTTGGTCTTCCCCCTTAAAATAAAGAGGATTAACGATAAAGCAAATAAATGGCATGCAGAAAGAGAGGTGGGGAGGTGGGGATTTGATGGTAGCTTATTGGATGATGATACTTTATGTGTGAGCCTACAAAGGCAACTACATAATTGAATGCAAATGGACAATGACAATGGAAAGAGATAGAGTAGTGAAACCCAATAACTTCACTAGGTTCATAATTGATAACTACTTTATTAAAGTGTTATGTTATAACTAATGTTTGTTCCTACCTTTGGACTTAAAAAACTGTTCATTAAATTATCAGGTTGCTGAGAAGACAGCTCTTTTACGGCCTATTGAATTAAAAGTTATTCCAATGGCTTTGGAAGGAAGTGCCTTCAGGAGCAAAGTTCTTGACACAGATGAATTGATGGGCTACTGTGGTTTCTTTGCGGTAAGTATTTTCTTATTGCGGTACTTAATTTTCACAGTAACTTAAATAGGAAAAGGTTGACTTTCCTTTTTTTTGCCTCTTAATAGAGTTTATATGCAAAGAGAATTGAGAGAAAATGTGATCTGAATATTATTTATCCATATTTTTCAAGAGCAATGAGACAGTGTCTGGATCGAGTACAGATGTCTTGTGTAATAAATTCGACAGTCTAACTATTCCGAATAACAAACTGAGAGTCTTATCCAACTAACATAATTGATCTAGAGCATAGTAGTCAACCGCGCATAGCAGCCACCCCTCCATAAATGCTAGAGTGGGATTGCAGTAGCAAGATGACCATTATTTAGATTTTTTTGGTACCTATTATGAAATTTTTAATATATATATATATATATATATATATGTATATATATATATATATATATATATATATATATATATATATATATATATATATATATAGAGAGAGAGAGAGAGAGAGAGAGAGAGAGAGAGAGATTTTTATATTCATTTTTTACTTACTATTTATATATTTCTTATCGTTATATTATTTGGAATTTTTATTATTATTATTTAGCTCATTATATCAAATAGCATGTTTCGTTTAGCTTTTATTAATATTATTTAGTTTATTATATCACATATTATGCTTTTAGTTCATTATTTAGTTATTATATTATGGGCTAAACTTGAAATATTGTTTTGTTTATTAATTATATCACACATTATGCTTTTAATACTATCATATTTTTTTTAATATTCTTTAACATACTACATTATAAAATAAATAAAATTCTCAATTAATAAGTTAAAATCTACCATTTATTTTGTTCAACAAACCCACCAAGAAATGTTGGACTCAAATAGGATGTAACTCTAGCAAATAAAAAAGAGGAAAACACCTTGAACCCTAACTAGGACCGGATCCACCATTTCTCTGTTAGCTAGCGCCACAAGTGAAATGCTCCCTGAAAAGCAACATTTTGTAAGAGTTTTATTTTAAGTTAGGCTTGAAAAGAGCTTTGGCAGCCATGAAATCCAAGTTTGGAGTGTGCTTTCGAGAGATCACCACTAATTACAACGTGATGGCTGCTACTTTGAGACACAACATGTTCTTCAAGATTGGGACTTTCTTTCTCTCTTTAGCTCTGAGGTTGTGTCAAGATCTCATGCGATTCAACGGTTGACATCTATAGTCAAGAAGACTCAGAGAGATGTATGATATATTTATATTTTGGATTTGAACTTAACTGCAATAAATTTAGCTAAAGCTGTGAGAATTGTCCTTTAGGTTGTGTTTGGTTGGATTGATTTGAAAGGATTTACTAAGAGGATGAATTTGAGTAGACGAAGGTTGTTTAGTTGACCTGATTTGGAAGGATGGATAAGGAGAGATTTGCAGGATTAGATCTTCGCTCGATTTGAAGGGATTTGAAGGGATGAAATTGGAAATTACGAAATAGTCCTTATAAATGAAGTGAAAATTACTAACTATCCTTGACTTTGGAAATTACAAAACACTCTTTATTAATTTGATTACACTAAAATAATTAGAAAAATGTAAAAAAGGTATAAATTATAAACAAGAAACAATTATTAACATTAATGTATATTTATTGTAATAATATATATATATATATATATATATTATATGTGAAAAATAAACTGATTTATACTTAATTCATCAAATAATTTATTCCAATAATTATATATATATTTTTTTTCATTTATAATACTTTTCTTTCCTTTTCTCCAAGAGAACTATAATATAATTAATCTACCTTCAATTTACTCATACTCAATACAATCTAGTCATTCATAATTATATTATTGACATAAAATAATTAAACCAATAAAAATTGTTTACTTTATAAAAGAAATAATGAAAGTATATTATACATGTTATATTGTTTTTTATTTATTCTTCATTTTTTATTTTTTATCGATGAAAATATGTTTACTTAATGTTTAATTGAAATAAGTCAGAAAAAAAAATATTTTTGTCTTCTTATTTGATTCAATATTTGTGATGAAATTGAGGGGAAAAGATGTTATTTAAAATATTTTTTATTCATCTTAAAAGCAGTTTTATTTTCTTTTAAATATAAAATTATTAAAACACAAAAGTAAGGATGTTCATGGGTTGGATTAGATAAAATCATTATCAACCTACTAAAAAATATCTAGTTAGTTGATTCAGTTTCTATATTTTTTATATTAAAATCAATTTAATCCAATTTATTTTAATTTTTTACCATCTTATTTCTCAAGGGTTAATTAGTAATTTTAGAAATATATCAATTAAAAAAATAAAAACAAATCTATAACATCTATTAAATTAATCCCAAACTATCATAATCAATTCTCTTAAATCCCTTCAAATCTTACCATCTCATCCATCAATCCAAACAACCCTCTTATCCACACACAATCCACTCAAATCCCTTCAAATCCATCCTCTCAAATCCATTCCCCCAACCAAACAAAGCCTTACTTATATATATCCTATTTTTGTTATATTTCTAATCTATTTGATTTTTAACACCTCGGTATATGAGAATTGGACATTTGTGGCAGTGGTGGCTTGATAGGCCCAATAATAATTGTATAGATTGACTTTAATGCCATTTTATAGTTTGGGCTCAACCCCGAAAGCTAACTCAAAAGATTACGGTTAGCCACCACTTACATTATTTTGATTATATCTATACTCGCCGAGAGATCTCTAACAATATATGAAAGAAAAATGTAGTGTCGTGAGCATTCTAAATATTGTTTTGGTTATCCCCATTTATATATATTATTCCCACCTCAAACTCAGTGGATGAAGTTGTAGGGGGTCCTAAGCCCTCTGAATTTGTCTGCAACAGAGCAGAATCTGGTCTTCAAAAGAGATATGGTTAGCACATTGCCGATCTGATCTTAGTCAGGAATATGAAAAACTTGAAGAGGCTTATTCATCGCCTTTTGTCAAACAAAAAAGATATCCACCTCGACATGTTTGGTGCATGCATGCGTGTGACTACAAGATTGTGAACGGGAGCAACAAATCATTGGTTCTCACAAAATATGGTAGGTGTAAAGAGTTGAACTTGAAGCTTAGTGAGCAGAGATTGCACCATAAGAGTTCAGCAGCAGCTATGGTCAAATTGCTTTTTGGATCACCATGAAATAGGGGTTGATCCTAGAAAGAGACAGGCACTAGATGTGAAACGTTTATCATCAATATCCGATGTCCAATCAACATTACAGTTTGCTTGAGACACCTTGATGGGCTTCTAGATTTAGAAGAAACTGATGAAGCTTGTAGCCATGAAGCACAGGTTTGTTCTGCTGCTTTCACACAGGATAGTTCTTGTCATCCAATGCTTCTGTAATTGGATAGAAGTGAACTGAAAGTGATTAAGTAGATCGTAACAAATTGTTAGAACTTTGTGTTGGCCTCTGAGGGTAGCCTAAATTCAAAGCATGAGGCTTAAAGGGTTATTGAGGTTTTATTCAAAGTATGGCTCTGCCCATAGAGGTGATGGTGGTAAAAAGTTGGCTTGTTTACTTGGCAACAGCGATCTTGGAGGTATAGGATTGAAAGCCATGTGAGACTTTCTCAAGCTCTAGACACTATGATATGGAAAGAATTCAAAGAGAAAAAGTGGTCGGTATATTATTCATTCATGTCTCAAGGGAAATGATACAATATTTACAGAGCACATATGACTTCTGTAACAAGCTGGGCAGTCTAGCTAACTGACAGCTGTCAGAATAACTTACTGGCAGTTATATCTAGCGACAATCAAACTGGTAGTCTCTAGCAAATCCTAAAAAAGATGTCTGGTTGTTTATACACACTACTTGGGTCCATCAGTATGGGTTACAAACAGGAGTTAATTTTCTGGAATTTCCTTATCCAGATAAGAGGAGATGAATCTTAAATTTGTTTTTAGCTATTAGAATTAGTCACATTAACATAATATTTATCTGAACAATCCCTAATTAGTTGTTGATTATCAATTTTGCAATCACATTTATTTATATTTTTTCTAAACATACTAAAAATACAGAGGTTTGTGATCTGTTTTAAACATGATGAATTCAAACTAATAATAGCAATAAGATAATGAATAATATGATTCATTTGACATCTTATTGTCTCTTTCTTTGTTGCAAATTTTCATATAAAATAGAACGAACAAGCAAATTGAAAACATTATTGCATAACTGCTATATATAGATCACTTTCTTTTTATAGTAATAGTGTGTATTCAGATAGTTCTTTGCTGTATGAAGTGAAATATATTTATTATTTTTTCTTAGACTTTCAGCCCTATGATTCCCTCATGGTTGCGGAAGACCAAAATCTTCAGTAAGTTTAGCAAAGCGATGGTGAATCATCTTGGACTGACATTGACAAAAGAAGATCTGCAGAATGTTGTTGATTTGATGGAACCATATGGCCAAATAAGCAATGGGATAGAGCTTTTGAGCCCTCCACTTGACGTAAGAAACTGTCATCTCCACATAATACCTATTACGTTGTCAAAGCACGGCTTTGCCTTGTACATATTTTCATATGTATTATCACTGAGTTTCTTCTTCCACTTATTTACAAGTAGATGTAGTCTTAGTTTTTTTTCTATTTTAGATGATGAAAAATAATTGACTTGCTAAAATATAACTAAATGATGTTTTTTGTTGTTCAGTGGACAAGGGAAACCAAGTTTCCACATGCTGTCTGGGCAGCTGGTCGTGGTCTTACTGCTCATTTATTACCAAATTTTGATGTTGTTGAGAATCTTTGGCTTGAACCTCTATCATGGCAGGTTGATCTCACTTATTATTAGACTGCTATATATTACCTGTCAATATTAGAGCATGCTTTTTAGTTATCAAACTTTCTAGTCTGTGCCTCAAAGCCCATTTCTACTGCTGTTGTAGGAAAGGCTTTGTAGTTATATATTGTTGGCTTCTGTTATTTGTTAAGTATGATAACTGGATGTATACAAGGCCATGAGATCTACATTATACACTGATTATTGGGTAGAATTCATGTGAGGTTTGCTAATCTATGTGAGCCACCTTCTATTTTTGTGTATATATATATATATATATATATATATATATATATATATATTATTTTATTTTTTTTATTTACAGGGGTTGCATGAATTTCATACAATAGTAAGAATGTATTAAAGAATGTTTGGTAGCATTCAGTGACTAGACAATGTGTTGAAAGTAAATATTCAGCAATAAATATATGTAAGTGATTTTGGAAGACTGAATTTCTTGGTACAATATTAAAGATGTTAAGCATTTCTGATAAAGAGCTGGCTTATGAAATACTGACCTTTAAATTTAAAGATTCCCAAAGAGGAAGTTTATTTCAAATTCTATGATTTCCTCCATTCCTTTTATGCTTCTATAGCATTTCTTATATATTATGTGTGTTTTAAATGTAAAATATGGTTTCTTGAATCTGGCCTAGTATGTTTACTTTGATTTGGCTAGCCTGCCATTTTTTGATGTATACCAACATAGTCAAGACTGCAGTAACCTGATTTTTGAAAAGTAGCCCCGTATGAAGCCAACTATTGCTAGCCTGTATTCTCCAAACTTGTTTCCTAGTCATTGTTGTAGTTACAATTCTGTCAGTAAAGGCCAGTAGAGGAAAATATAGCTGACTTGTTAAACTGACTTCTCATATATTTGTTTAATGATGGATTCTTGACAATTATATAGGGAATTGGATGTACAAAAATCACAAAAGCAAGAAATGAGGGTTCAATCAATGGGAATTCAGAATCAAGATCATATCTTGAAAAGAAGCTGGTGTTTTGTTTTGGTTCTTATGTTGCATCCCAAATGTTACTTCCTTTTGGGGAAGAAAATTTACTTTCTATTTATGAAATACAGCAGGCGCAAGAGGTTGGTTTATATTTGACTTAACTCAGTCAGCTAAAATATCCTATTATTTTTTATATTATACTTTCTTGGAAAATGATAATATTAACCAAAGGATGTAAGTCTAAACTCTGACCATTCTGTTCTTCACAACAGATAGCTACTCGAATGGTCATTCAGTATGGGTGGGGACCCGATGACAGTCCTGCAATTTACTACCGTAGTAATGCGGTATAGACCTTTCTTATGTGAATTTCAACTACTTTTGTTGAATTATTTTTTTTTCTTGATGTTGATTGTGTGATCATTGAAAAGTTAGATTGATTTATTTGATAGGTGTTGCTTGAAGCTTACTTCTAACATAACACATCATTAATGTCTTTCTTTCTCAAATGGGATTAATAATATTCAATATGGTCACAGATATGTCTTCCTTTCTTCCTCAAACAGCATCAATAATATTCAATATGGTTAAGAAGATTATTATATCTTTAACGAAAATAATTATTGAACTGCTAATAGAGCAAGTTCTGCCCGACTTTATAAAAGAGGAAAAATAACGTAATGTTAGATAGGCAATCTCCCAAAAAAGCTACGTGATGTGGAATCTGAGATATAGAATGTGGATCAGTTACGAACATTAGGATTTTATGATTCAAAATAAATTATGGAGATACGAGTAAATTAGAAATGTTATATCTGTTCAGATTTGTAGGATCAAATTAAGGGGAATATCTGAATCAGATCAGATTTACTTTTTAGAAACATCTCTCTGTTATTTTGTTTCCATTTAATGTGTGATTTATTTTCATTATTTATAGAAGATTTGATCTGCAAAAGTACAAGATGTGTCCTCTGTTATTGGTATGAATTCAGTGAGAGAATATTTTTCTACATAGAACATAATGGAAGCACAGTTGAAATAATGCAGTCCACAAATTTTGAATGGTTCAAGTTATGATTCAAAATCCATGATTTAATTGTCACATGTATATGTCATGCATGCCCATCAAATTTTTCATATTAATACAATATATTTTTCATGGGTCATCAAGATGTCTTTTCAAATTGCACATTCTGTTTTCGTTTATATTTTCCATAATTTGGTTTAAGATGGACATGAATAATGATAGCCCCTTATAACTCAATGGTTCTGTTAATGAAATATAAAGAATTATTAGATGGTACACATTTTTCATAATTTACTCCAGTGTTAACCGTACCCTCAAACAAATATCTGTGAACTGCTATTTTAACAGTCCTGGTGGAAGTTGTGATTCCTTAATCTGTCCCTCTCATGAATGGAGAGCACTACCCTTTGAATCTTGTAAACAAAACTATTGCTTGAGGGGGCTACGGTCAAATAAACAAATGGAAGATTTCTGTGGCAACTGCATAACAAACTATTACATGTTTATTGACCTTGGTTTTTTAATATTAGTATATTATATAGACTTTTTCTTATGTTTTTTTTACTGACATAGGTCACGGCATTAAGCATGGGGGATGATCATGAATATGTGATGGCAGCTAAAGTTGAAAAGGTATCACGTATTAGCAGCAGTGTAACTTCTATAAAAAATACATCTAATATAATTTTTTGCGATATTCCTAGATGTTCGATTTGGCATATCTCAAAGCAAGAAAAATGCTGCTGAAAAATCGCCCAGCACTAGAAAAGATAGTGGAGGAATTACTTCAGTTTGAAATTTTGACTGGGAAGGTAATGATTGACAGTGTTTGAGATGTTGTATCTAGTATTTTTGGTACTTGCCTGTCACAGTGTCTTTTAATACCTAAACTAACCGGAGTGTATATTTTCTAAATTTTGATTGAAGTGCACTTTTTTGTTGTAAATTCAGTATGTCATTCCAAATACAGAGAATACAGTGCGGCTGAATCATTTACCACAAATTGTGATTCATTGTGATTTCTATGAAGGTTAATTTGTGAATTTAGGAAAAATACCCATCTGAAAGCCTAATTTCATCATACGTTGTTTTTTTTGCATTCTCTTACCCCTTTTAAAATCTATTAATGTGGTTTTAAGCTTGCTTTTATTTGTTTATTTTTTGCTGAATGGAATTTTTTATATTTCGTGGGAGTCTTACCAACCTGTGTTACTCATTAGAGACATTCTTTTATTAAGTAAAGAAGATATTATAATTTTGTTTAATGAACTCGGTTCCATTTTTATGGTTATTATCAAAATTTGTGTGCATATCTTAATTTTAAAAATTCATTTAGTATCATGTGATGCTTGAAATACTGAAAGTAAAAGTAACATATCACATCAAAATTGTAGTTTTGTATTGAAGTGCCTATGCAACGAGTTCACTTGGTGTTAGTGTTAATTAGGGTTATATGGCCTCTACTGCCCCCCACCCCAAAGTATCCTTTTGTAATCCTTTATTTCATGTTGGACATGATGGAAGTTATCTCTGAATTGCTCATAACACCGTTAATCTTCCTTCTAGCAGGATTTAGAAAGAATTACTAAAGATAATGGTGTAATCAGGGAGAAAGAGCCATTTACGCTTGGTGAAATCCAAGCTAGTGAGGTATATTATTATTATTATCTCTTAATAAGTTGAAATTTATTCTTACGGAGAATATGAATAAAATTTTAAAACTCATTTTGGAGAACTTTATTCCGAATACTCTTGATCTTCCTTTTATTCTGGCAACCTTACTGGAGTTTTTTTATTTTTATTTTCCCTGCAAGTCACTTTATATGAAAGAGAGCCAATATTAACCTTTTAAAAGGTTTTGGTTTCATTGGTAGTGATTGGCTTTAGCCTATGGTTCTTAGGATGTATGTAGTCTTATGGATTAAATTGCATGTCAACTTGAGTTTGCAAACCGACATCCATATGTACAAAGATGCTTTAATTTTTTGTACGCAACATGTAATATTATTTCTAAAGAGTGGTATTACGTGTATAACTTAGTCGATATCCGAATTGCCGAGTACATCTTGCAATGGACTAATCTCACTCTTGTTTCCATCAATGTTTTCCAGCCAACATCTGTCAGCTTCCTTGAAAGAGGAAATGTACCAGGAAGTGCTCTACTAGCATCCTAGAATAGTGGGACAGGGTAGGGTACGGGACAGTTTGAAGTGAGGCTCAGTTTCTTTTTATGAGTGAATTTTTTGGAGGGCAATCTGTCATTTTGTACTTGGATAAATGTACATAGTTTAGGATACAAAATACACTAATATCATGCCGGTGTTCGTCTGGATTAGAAGAGATAACAGTTTTCCTTCTCGGCCTTCGTTTCTTGATGTCAAACGGATCCCAATATGTTTTCCTTACCATTGTAACGTGAATTGTTTACATTAATGTTATTGGACTTCCTATCCAATACTCTTATGCTTGATTAACATTTCTTTATTACTTTGAAGACTAGAACGAATCAGCTGAATTGTATGTACTGGTCGTGATTGCATTTTCTTTCAAATTGCTTGGATTAACTCGAAATATCTATGAAGACACATTCATAATTGGGGAAACAAAGTAGATAACTTTTCACTTTTTTTATTTAGAATTTTCTTACAATTTGAGTGCAGCATAAATTTTACGGAATAGTGTTCTAACTTGTCATGCAGCGCAATTGACATTAGAGGCTCCGAAACTCTTAATTTGCTGCGCGACTGCTAAACTATTTAAAATGAAGGAATAACTGGAAAGAACCAGTGAGAATTTTGAGTTGAAAAACGGTCGGTGCTCATTAAGACAATAGTGAAAGAAAAATCTCGAGTTAATAGTGGAAAATGGCCATAAAAAGTTTGCAAATGCTATACGTCTTTGATGAAATGGTGAACTGTAATTAAAATGGTGTCAGAGTAAACGACTTAGTGTAAAGTCTTTAAGCACATTTTAACTATGTTTATTGGTTATAATCTGATTACGATTCTGAAATCACTGTTTCTTCCTCAATTGGAAAGGAGTATAATAAGCGATATCTTATAGAAAATACATGTATTTACTGTATGACAGAAGTTTGGTCGACGCAGGCAAAAACATACATGAAAATTCAGAGGCTACAAAATTAAAAATATTATACTAATTACTAAACTTGTTGCTACAAAAGACTTACTATTGGGGAGGTGGTAAAGACAGTGGACTTTTCCATGCTACTGCTCTCTTGACCCCCGTTATGGCAAACACTTTTCCTTCTTGGCTTTGCCTCACCAAGCATTGTGATGATGTCTCTCATGTGTGGTCTTTCCTTGGGAAGCTTTGCGGTACATAGAAGTGCAATCCGGAGTACAAGCAACATTTCTTCTTGGACATGTTTGCACTGACTAGCTATAGCAGGATCCAATGCTTCTAACAATGACTTATTGCTTTTCTTCTTCCGTATCCATTCCACTATGTCAGTTGATTCTTCAAACGAAGGGTCTAAAGGCATCTTGCCAGTTAGGAGCTCCAAAAGCACCACCCCATAGCTGTATATGTCAATCTTCTCGTCAACCTTCAGAGTGTATCCATATTCTAAAATCAGAAGACAATATAATCATTAAGGTAATCCTCTATATTCGGAAGTTACGAAAACAGAAAGTGGGGCACAAACTGCATAGTAATAGGCTTACATCTGCCAGGCTAGGTCAGATTTCTTACTTTCGGTGTTATTAATAAGCGTGTTTCCACTTGCACTACATAATGCGTAAATAAAAGCGAGAACTAAGTACTAACCTGGTGCGATGTATCCATATGATCCAGCCACCACGGAAACTGTCTCATTCTTTTGAATCATCATCCTTGCCAAGCCGAAGTCTGCTATTCTGGCCTCTAAATTTGCGTCAAGGAGTATGTTGTTAGACTTGATATCCCTGTGAATAACTGGTGGGTGACAATCATGGTGGAGGTAGTTAAGCCCTTGTGCAACTCCTAGAGCTATGTTGTACCTTGAGACCCAGTCAACAAGCAACCTTGCAGATTGTTCACCATGCAGTGCTGTTCCAAGATTCCCGTTAGGCATGTACTCGTAAACCATCATCACATTCCTTTCGTTGTGCACATACCCCAACAGCCTTACAATATTCCTGTGCCTAAGTCTCCCTAGGAGTTCCACCTCTCTCAACACATCATTGCCATCTTCTATGTCTGTCCGTGACCTCCACAGTTTCTTCACCGCTACGGTTACGTGAGGTCTATGGATTTCAGCTTTGTACACGATACCAGTGCCCCCCATTCCTATCACATTAGATTCCTTCATGCAACTCAGGATGTCACTACTAGTGAAGCTGATCCTCTGGAATGCTACTAGTCTCCAGGGCCAATCTTCCTTGTTCTGTTTGAACCAATCATAGAAGAAGTTGTTATATAAGTGCCATCTATTGTATAAACATCTACCACCAAAATATGCTACACCAAGCGCTAAAATCATGGAAATGCCAGTCACAAAACCGATAATGATGTGTCTCACATGCCAGCTCCTTCGATGGCTTGTCACAGCCATACTTCGAGAACATGGAGGGAGAATGCCTCCACAAAGACCTTCATTGCCAATAAGATCATTAGGATTTATGCTCACCAACATCCCGTTGGAGGGTACTGGACCCTCAAGTTTGTTATAGGACAAGTTCAGCAATTCCAGAGCAGGGCAATTGCCAATGTTTTCAGGAATTCTACCGGTCAATGAATTGTTGGACAGATCAAGAACAGATAAAGTGGGCATGCTTGTGATTGATCTTGGGATTTCTCCTGTCAAGTGGTTATTTCGAAGGTTAAGGTTGACTAATTTTTGACAAGAAGCAATACTTTCAGGGATTGTTCCAGAAATATAGGTGTTTGAAAGGTCCAATACAGAGAGAGATGGACAGTCCTGGAACTCATCTGGGATATCTCCTCCAAAATTGTTATGAGAGGCAATGAAGGTTTGAAGGGTTGGAATAGAAAGAATATCTGAAGGTAGAGATGAATCAAAGTGGTTCCAAGATACATCAATGAAAGAGAGTGATGTGGATGAGGTAATATCACTGGGAATTTTCCCAGTGAGGTTGTTCTTAGCGAATTCTAGCCGCTGAAGGCCAAGGAGGTTTCCAAAGCCAACAGGAATAGTTCCAGAAATAAGATTGTTTTGAATCCGAACACGTACCAAAGACAAACAGTTTGCAAGTCCACTTGGAATGGAACCAGTGAAAGAATTATTGAAGAGGATTAGTTTAGTGAGATTTCCAGTAGTACACAATCCTGGAGGGATATCCCCGGATAGTGAGTTAGAGGACACATCCAACCATTGTAAAGGAGAGTTCTTCCCAAGGTTTGATGGCAAAGGACCATGTAAGGAATTTTTCCAGAGCTCAAGCACCTGCAAATTTTTCAATTCACCAAGCTTCTCCGGTACTCGACCAGTGAGTTTGTTGGTCATCAGATTTAAGAGCTTCAGGTTTTCCAATTTAGCAAGTTCTTCTGGAATCTCTCCGGAGATCTGATTGTCAGATAGGTCCAAAAATGCCAGTGAAGTGATGTCTCCAAGCTGAGGAGGAATTTTTCCTGTGAAGTTGTTTTGGTACAAGTAAATTGTGTTGAGTTTTGTCAGCTTACCTAATTCAGCGGGAATTTGTCCACTGAGACTGCCTACGGCCAAGTCAAGGTATTGAAGATTGGTCAGGTTGCCAAACTCTGGAGGGATCTCACCTTCAAATAAATTGTATCCAATAATCAATGTCTCCAGAGAAGTTAGTTCACCAAGATATCCTGGAATCCTCCCTGTGAAGTTATTGCCTGAAAGGCCCAGAAACTTGAGTTTCTGCAAATTCTTAAAACTCCTGGGGATTGAACTCACAAAGTAGCTCCCTCGAAAATCAAGACTCTCAAGCAAGGTTGCATTTCCAATATCCTCAGGAAGAAAACCTGAAAAATCGTTGCTCGATGCATTGATTAATCTCAAGCCAGCAGCTCTTCCAAGACCAGTGGGGAAGCTGCCAGTGAAGTAGTTCTGGCTCACATCAAAGTTCTTGAGAGAGGTGAGGTTGGACAGTGATTTGGGCAGTGATGAAGCAAAGTTGTTACAGCTTATGTTGAAATAAGACAGACTTGAAAAAGATTGAATGTGGTCCGAAACACGACCGCTGAGGTTCATGTTGGAGAGGTCAAGACTCGCTACAAAGCCTTTAAGGTTGCAACCAACTCCAGTCCAGTTACAATGGGGTGATCCTGGTTGTGTCACATTGCTTGGAAATTGCCAATCCTTCAGATGCCTCATTGGGTCAACGAGAGTGGATTTAATTGAGAGAAGTGTTGACATTTCGTCATCCGCTGCAGCATCAGTGAAAGCAAGTGAGAGGCCAATGTAACAACAGAAGAAGAACAGCAGGTTGGTTTGCATTTTGGTGGTTGCTCTCTTGGTGTTGGATTCTCTTAAGCTTGTTGCATTTTGCATAGCATGGAACAAGCAGTGAAGGGAAGGTGAAGGAAGGGAAGGTTATAGGAAGTTCTGAGAGACAAATTAGTTTATAGTTAATCCAATGAGTGACAGATGAAATGATAAGCCAAAAAACAATATTTTTATTGGATATACGTGGGTACTTGGGATCTGAACCACCTAATCATGTGCAACTGATCACTGTCAATCTTTGGACTCATTTGAAATCCCCTAGACATCATAACATGCACAGAATGTGTTCCAGAATTGCTTATAATGTCAACCCAAGCCAGTACTTTAACTCATCCAACTATTCTTTAGTTTCGCATATTCGGTTTCTTTTCCTCTTTCATTTTTTTTAACGTACTTCTACACAACGTTCAATAGTAAGCACACTAATGAGTTTTAACTGCTCCGTTGCCTTGCTTTACTCTTATAACCATTCTTCAAATGCAGCTCCTATATTAGTATTATTACTATGAGATAAAGTATGCTTTTTATCCTTTTAATATAAAATTATGAATGATATTTTTAAGCATTGACTAAAGTTATATGACACGCGAATTGAAAATATTGTTAATCATTCAACACCACTTGAGTTTTGAGCAAAATATTGTATGATGGACTTTTAGTAAAAGGAGTTGAATTTTAGTATATTTTCACCACTCAACATAAGTGGTCACACTCACACATACCAGAAATGCAAGTAATTAAGAATCATTTTGCTTTATCATGCCAAATTGTATCATTAAGCACTTACAAATTACATTAGTCATTTGGATAAAAAAAGAATATAATCTAAATTACCATCCAGGGCGGAAACAAGACATTTTGGAAGTTTGTCTTGTGAGTGTGTAAAGAAGGTAGAGAAGTGTATTTTAACAGGGAATGTGTTATGTGACAATGATTGTCTGCACCTACCAAACCCCATTCCCTTTCATAAAGCAACCATTCTATGGCCACCACATGGGTACATCTGGCTCTATGCTAATTATTATAGATTATGGTAGAAATATTGTATAAAATTTATGAAGGTATAACATGAAAGGGTCATACATTTTTTTTTTCCAATGAAAGATTAATAATTGAAGCCATAAAGAATGAGAGGGGAAGGGCTGGAAGCCATGTGAATTGGGGAAGTTCCTGAGGGGAAGAGTAACAGTACTTGATTCCTCATTATTGGAAGTGATTCCACCAAAAGAAAAAAGAAGCTGCTTAATGCTTACAACTACGTCACACACCATTTTTTTTCTATCCATTTTGGAATCCTTGAAAGGGTGAAAGATTAGGTTCTCACATGGCTCCACAACCAAGAATGAGGCCCACCACCGCCATTAATCATATTCATACCCTTACCGAACCATAACAATTTATTCTTTATGGCCATCCAACTCCAAATTTTGGCTACTCTTCTACACAATATATTTCCATAGGTGTAACAAAATATTTAATATTTCTGAAGTTTATTGTTTTATTATTTGTTTAATTTAATGTGGTATCTAAGTAATAAAGGGTTGAATAAAGTCTCTCATTTTTTTAAAAACAAATAATGTCATTTTTTAAAGATTAAATTAGGTTTCTCAAATTTTAAAAATGCTGATATTATCATGTATCAAATTGTTACTATATTTTTTTAAATCAAGATGAAAATGTTATTGCATCATTATCCTAACTAAATTAGCACTATAACATCAATTATATGCAGCATTAATAAAAGATAAAAGGAAGTAGGGGATCAAATACATTAAAAGAGATGGAGAAACACCTTATCAACAAATGATGGCTAGACTTTTAAATCGTAATTCGCTAAACTATTAATATATATATATATATATATATATATATATATATATTTCCTTTTCTAAAAATTTAAGAAATTCTAAAATTCAATACTTTTTATCAAATTCATAGCTCATTAGTTCCTATGAACATATTATTACTAAAAAATGTACAATAAGAAAAGAATTTGTTTCAATTAGAATTCTATCATTTCTGACTAACTATCTTTTGTTCATATATAATAACTCTCTCAAGCTTAACTTTAAAGATAGTGCCAACTTAAAAGAGGACAAAATAAACAATTACGTTAGAATTTCTAAAAAATGTCGCCATAAGCTCACATATTCTCATGTTAGTATCAGTGTTATATTAAACCGTCTAGTATTGGGAGGAGATCAATTAAATTAGATAACTTTTTCTATCTTTCTTAGCATACCAGAAACAACAAAAACTTTCAGATTTTTCTGACATAATATAAAATATAGTACCCATACATGAAGAACTATAAATATTGAGAGCACACAAAAAAAAAAAAATCATGGTTTTATGTGTTGATATGTTATAAACATATTTTTAAATTTGATTTTTCTCTTATGGTTCTAAATCTCATCATGAGTTATAGCAGATAACATCACAATGTTCATAAGGTCACTTCAATTAAGTTTACAACAATTCAAAAATAAATTACGAGTTTATGCGTTGATTTGTGAGGTTGCTAAGCCAATTTTATATGTTGAATGCAAAAAGATAGTGGAAAAAAAAGTGATTAGAAACAATTCTTAATAAGGGTACTGGCGGGGATTTTCCCATTAAGAGTCTCCAAAGAATGAAAGTCTTGGAAGATGGAATACCTTTATTCCAAATTTGCTTTCCCTAGTGACTTTGGTTTTGTAGATGTATATATAAGCAAACATCTTTGGAAGTAAGCTCATATTAGAGAATTCATCTTGATTGAGGCTAATAACAATTCTCTTCAAATATCAATTCCAACGAGTTCTTTATTGGTCTCCGGTCTTTGATCTCCAATAACTGGTATGAATAGAGGTAAGTACCTGCAAAAGGCATTCTGATATTAAAGTCAATTCTCGATATCAGAGGTTAGGGTTTACTAGATTAGATAAAACGTACCTTATTCTCATATGATCCTTTGTTATTTATAGTGGTGTTTATTCTGACATATAATGATTACCTTTTCACTCTTTGTCAGTGGGAAGATGTAAAATACGCTCAACTTACCTTTTGTCACAAAGGGAAAACGTAAAACAAACAAAAAACTACTATGCTGTCAGAGGCTCTGTTGTCAGAGGGATGACACATAACTCGAGGTCATAATAATAATTGTGGTCCTTAACATACCGAATTGGGTAACCGACAACCTGCTAAGGTTGAGCACTGCCTTGGCCAAGTAGTACACTTGGCCCCCAAGCTTGAGTAGTTGTCGACTTATGAAAAGCTTTTTTAGGGGTCCTTTTATGTCATGAATTTAATAGGTTTTCATTTTCTAATTGAACAATACAAAGCCTTTGATCAAATGATTGAGGTTGGAGAGTTGTTGGGCCTTGGGCTTCTGAAGGGTTGTGAATGACATATGCCTTATTGGGATTCACAAAATCTGACGGTGGGGAGTCGAAGGGTTGATATTTATTGATTTTAACCACTTTCCTATTGCATAGTGATAAGAATAATGATAAGTTTTGGATATTTTTTTTTTATGTATTTGGGCTAATTGGACTTTAATTGAAAGTTTGATTCAATTTGATGAAATTTTTGAAAATTTTCCAAACTTCAACATGTTTCATAATTTGTTCATAATATTTGCTACAGACCTCGGATTAACTTGATCTTTATGTCGTTTTATAGATAACTAAAAGATATACAAACAATGTGAGAGGGTCCAAGACCAATTTTGGACTGTAAAGTGGACAAAATCAGTCTTGAAGTTGGCGTACGGAATTTGGACAACACTTTGAGCAGAAATAATTAATTAAGGACAACTTAGTCATTTCACTCCCAATTGAGCTGGGATCAAAACTATGGGTTTTTTTTTTATTAAATTAGGGCAACATAGAGGTGGGCTTGGGCCACCTTAGGGTTTGCAAAAAGATAAATATTGTAATTTTAAAACAGTGGAGAGTTTGGGAGGACGACAGCCACACTACACCATTTTAATTTGGGGAATACATTTCCGTTCACTCTACTTGCTTCTTCTTATTCTTCACGAATTGCATTATTTTCTCTCAGTTTTGTGTTCTTTTCGCTTTTGAAATGCCAAACATGATGATGAGTGACTAATTTCCTTATTCAATCTGGTCCCTGAAGGTTCTTCCATTTTCATTAATCCTTAGGTTTGCGTTTTGTATTTCTTTCCGCAATTACTTGTTCATTTGTTGATTTTCAATTTGATTGTTAGATTTAATAGTTGGATTGACTCTTGGATTGAACGAATACAGTCTGATTGGAATGTGTTGTGGAGTTCCCGAATCAGAATCAAGTCGAACCGATGATGTTGCTCACCATGCGATTGCATTAGTGTCGCACACTAGGTGTTCGATAAAATGCTTCACGATTGTGGAGTAGTCAGGATGTTAAATAGATACCGGGATTCCGGTCTGTTTAACCCCCGAATGTAATTGAGATTATGTTTAGAAACCAGTGAGGGATTTGGGAGAACCAAAGGGAGGCCGGGTTGACTTTCACTACTTGAATTTCTCTACTTTTTTTGAATTGCATTTTTATTCTGTCTAAGTTTTGTGTTAAATTTAAATATTTTGTCACCCCCTCAGTGCTATTGTTTTATATTTTGGCTTAAGAGAATATTTGAGTGGTCCTTGGAAGAATGACCTAGGTTAGCTATATTGCAAAATCTAGCCTCCTAGTTTAATTTGAGGCGTGTTCGGCAGCGCGCATCAAGAGTCATGGCTCCTCATCTGGAAATCTATAAGTGGGGTTGTTGGCTCAATACTTACTTTCACTTTGAGTTTTGTGTTTGAGGTTTGAGAACTTGTCTTGAGAAAAATAGTGGCTAGGTGCAAAGAATACATTCCAGACCGAGGTAATCATGTCTTCTTCGTCTCCTTCTTTTGAGTCCTTTGGCGAAGTGCCTGAGGAGTTAGTCGATTCACAAGGGGACTCGTCGTCCTCCAATACCAATGTAGTATGGGTCGATGACGCTAGCACAACCGAGAACTCCTTGGATGGGACAACACTAAGCGGTCCTCCTCGTAGGACTAGTACGATTGGGTTAGTACCTAAGTTACCAACCAGTGTTCTAAGTATAGATGGCTTGATTCTTTAGAGTATTTTGTTAATAATGTCGCTATGGTTACTCCTGGTACCGAGGAGGGGATGGTGTCAATTCAGAAGTGCTCGGTCATCGACAATGTTTGTCATGACCGAGAAGGGAGTATGAGATTTCTTTTACATGTATGGGTATTTTTTCATTGACTCTCATGCCTGCCTTCCCTTTGACAACTTCACTATGGGTGTGTTGCGCGTTTTGAATGTTGCCTGTTAGATATCTAAATATATATATATATATATGCGTGTGTGTGTGTGTGTTAGATATCTATGTATAGATATCTATACATCGATATCTATGTGTTAAATACCTATCTGTTAGATATCTATGTGTTAGATATCTATGTATAGATATCTATTTATAGATATATATCTGTTAGATATCTATGTATAGATATATATCTGTTAGATATCTATGTATAGATATCTATGTATAGATATCTATGTGTTAGATATCTATGTGTTAGATATCTATCTGTTAGATATCTATGTATAGATAACTATGTATTAGATATCTATCTGTTAGATATTTATGTATAGATATCTATTTGTTAGATATATATGTGTTAGATATCTATCTGTAAGATATCTATGTATTAGATATCTATCTGTTAGATATCTGTGTGTTAGATATCTATCTGTTAGATACCTATATATAGATATTTATTTATTAGATATATATATCTGTTAGATATCTATGTGTTAGATATCTATATGTTAGATATCAATGTATTAGATATCTATCTGTTACAAATAGATATCTATGTAGAGATATCTATCTGTGTAGATATCTATGTATAGATATCTATGTGTTAGATATCTATCTGTGAGATTTCTATGTATAGATATCTATATGTTACATATCTATGTATTATATATCTATCAGTTAGATATCTATGTGTTAGATATCAATGTGTTAGATATCTATGTGTTAGATATCTATGTATATATATCTATCTGTTAGATATCTATCTGTGAGATATCTATGTATAGATATCTATCTGTTAGATATCTATGTGTTAGATATCTATGTGTTAGATATCTATGTGTTAGATATCTATCTGTTAGATATCTATGTGTTAGATATCTATCTGTTAGATATCTATGTGTTAGATATTTATCTCTTAGATATCTATGTGTTAGATATCTATCTGTTAGATATCTATGTGTTAGATATCTATCTCTTAGATATCTATGTGTTAGATATCTATCTGTTAGATATCTGTGTTAGATATCTATCTCTTAGATATATATGTGTTAGATATCTATCTCTTAGATATCTATGTGTTAGAGATATCTATGTGTTAGATATCTATCTGTTAGATACCTATGTATAGATATCTATGTATTGATAACTATGTATTAGATATCTATCTGTTAGATATCTATGTATAGATATCTATGTGTTAGACATATATGTGTTAGATATCTATCTGTAAGATATCTATGTATTAGATATCTATCTGTTAGATATCTGTGTGTTAGATATCTATCTATTAGATATCTATGTACAGATATTTATTTATTAGATATATATCTGTTAGATATCTATATGTTAGATATCTATTTGTTAGATATCAATGTATTAGATATCTATCTGTTACAGATAGATATCTATGTAGAGATATCTATCTGTGTAGATATCTACGTATAGATATCTATGTGTTAGATATCTATCTGTGAGATCTCTATGTATAGATATCTATCTCTTAGATATCTATGTATTATATATCTATCAGTTAGATATCTATGTGTTACATATCTATGTGTTAGATATCTATGTGTTAGATATCAATGTGTTAGATATCTATGTGTTAGATATCTATGTAAAGATATCTATCTGTTAGATATATATGTGTTAGATATCTATCTGTTAGATATCTATGTGTTAGATATCTATCTGTGAGATATCTATGTATAGATATCTATCTGTTAGAGATCTATGTATTAGATATCTATCTGTTAGATATCGATGTGTTAGATATCTATGTGTTAAATATCTATGTGTTAGATATCTATGTGTTAGATATCTATGTGTTAGATATCTATCTGTTAGATATCTATGTGTTAGATATCTATCTCTTAGATATCTATGTGTTAGATATCTATCTCTTAGATATCTATATGTTAGATATCTATCTCTTAGATATCTATGTGTTACATATCTAACAGATAGATATCTAATGCATAGATCTGTATACATAGATATCTATACATAGATATCTAATGCATAGATATCTAACAGATAGATATCTTATACATAGATATCTAACAGATACATATCTAATGCATAGATATCTAACAGATAAATATCTAATACATACATATCTAACAGATAGATATCTAATGCATAGAGATCTAACAGATATATATCTAATGCATAGATATCTAACAGATAGATATTTAGCACATAGATATCTAACAGTTAGATATCAAAAGGGTAGATATCTAACAGTTAGATATCAAAAGGGTAGATATCTAATGGATAGATATCTAATACATAGATATCTATACATATATATCTAATAGATAGATATCTAATGCATAGATATCTAACAGATAGATATCTAATGCATAGATATCTAACAGAAAGATATCTAATGCATAGATATCTAACAGATAGATATCTAATGCATAGATATCTAACAGATAGATATCTAAGGCATTGATATCTAGCACATAGATATCTAACGGATAGATATGTAACACATAGATATCTAATCCATAGATATGTAATCCATAGATATCTATACATAGATATCTAACAGATAGATATCTATTACATAGATATCTAACACATGAAAATCTAACAGATAGATATTTAACACATAGATATCTAACAGATAGATATCGAATGCATAGATATCTAACAGATAGATATCCAATGCATAGATATCTAACAGATAGATATCCAATGCGTAGATATCTAACAGATAGATATCTAATACATAGATATCTAACAGATAGATATTTAATGCATAGATATCTAACAGATAGATATGTACTGCATAGATATATAACAGATAGATATCTAATGCATAGATATCTAACAGCTAGATATCTAATGCATAGATATCTAACACATAGAAATCTAACAGATAGATATTTAACACATAGATATCTAACAGATAGATATTTAATGCATAAATATCTAACAAATAGATATCCAATGCATAGATATCTAAAAGATAGATATCCAATGCATAGATATCTAACAGATAGATATCCAATGCATAGATATCTATACATAGATATCTAACAGATAGATATCTAATACATAGATATCTAACAGATAGATATCTAATGCATAGATATCGAATGCATAGATATCTAACAGATAGATATCTAGTGCATAGATATCTAACAGATAGATATCTAATGCATAGATATCTAACACAGATATCTAGTACATTGATACGATCCGTGTGCAATTTTCAGGCTGAAACGTAAAATCTGGAAAAAATTATTGATGCAGAAATAGAGTTAAACGAATCAGAATAGAATGAAGGAAAAATAGGACGCCACAAACGATTGACGTTTGATAAGTCCTTACGATCGCCACAAGAATTGGAAATTCTTGATAAATCAAAGATTCAAGTAAGAACCCTAGTAGAGAAAATCTCACACTGCAGAATATAACATCCAAAATCTGCCTTTTCATTAAACCCCAAATGATTTATACAAATTAGGTCTGAAGTACTAAAATGCGTATAAAAGACAAATAAATTGTCAACATTACAAGCACAGATAAAAGTGGCTCTGTGGTTAATTGAGACCAAAGAAGCTCAAGGTCCTGGTCTCAAAACCTATCACCAAAATTTATTTCTTTTATTATTTGTCTAAGTAACTATTGGCCTTCAATTATTAGTATATTTTGAATTTTGATGGCCTCAAACTCTAGCTTCTTAGCCCTTGCTCTAGTCATAGGACCTCCCAATCCTTGCAAAGATTCTTCAATTGGAGTTTGCACTTGGCCTTGGGCCTGGATGTCCTCATCATACATTGATATCTAACAAATAGATATCCAATGCATAGATATCTAACAGATAGATATCCAATGCATAGATATCTAACAGATAGATATCCAATGCCTATATCTAATAGATAGATATCTATACATAGATATCTAACAGATAAATATCTAATAAATAGATATCTAAGAGATAGATATCTAATGCATAGATATCTAATTCATAGATATCTATATAGATATCTAACAGATAGATATCTAATTCATAAATATCTAACAGATAGATATCTAATGCATAGAGATCTAACAGATAGATATCTAATCCATAGAGATCTAATAGATAGATATCTAACAGATAGATATCTCACAGATAGATATCTAACACATAGATATCTAACAGATAGATATCTAACACATAGATATCTAACAGATAGATATCTAATACATAGATATCTATAAATAGATATTTAACAGATAGATATCGAATACATAGATATCTATACATAGATATCCAATGCATAGATATCTAACAGATAGATATCTAACACATAGATATATAACAGATTGATATTTAACACATAAATATCTATAAATAGATATCTAACAGATAGATATCTAATACATAGATATCTATAAATAGATATCTAACAGATAGATATCTAATGCATAGATATCTAACAGATAGATATCTAATACATAGATATCTAATGCATGGATATCTAACAGATAGATATCTAATGCATGGATATCTAACAGATAGATATCTAATGCATAGATATGTAACACATGGATATCTAATGTATAGATATCTAATAGATAGATATCTAATCCATAGATATCTAACAGATAGATATCTAATCCATAGATATCTAACAGATAGATATCTAATGCATAGATACGTAACAGATAGATATCTAATCCATAGATATCTAACAGTTCGATATCTAATCCATAGATATCTAACAGATAGATTTCTATTTCATAGATATCTAACAGATAGATATCTAATCCATAGATATCTAACAGATAGATATCTAATCCATAGAAATCTAACAGATAGATATCTAATGCATAGATATCCAACACATAGATATCTAATTATAGATATCTAATAGATAGATATCTAATCCATAGATATCTAACAGATAGATATCTAGTACATACATATCTATACATAGATATCTAACAGATAGATATCTAACTCAGACATTTAAGCACATAGATATCTAATCCATAGATATCTAGTACATAGATATCTATACATAGATATCTAACAGGTAGATATCTAATGGATAGATATCTAACAGATAGATATCTAATTCATAGATATCTAATACGTATATATCTATACATAGATATCTAACAGATAGATATCTATGCATAGATATCTAACAGATAGATATCTAATGCATAGATATCTAACAGATAGATATCTAATGCATAGATATCTAACAGATAGATATCTAATGCATAGATATCTAACAGATAGATATCCAATTCATAGATATCTATACATAGATATCTAACAGATAGGTATCTAATGCATAGATATCTAACACATAGATATCTAATGCAAAGATATCTAACACATAGATTTCTAATGCATAGATATCTAACAGATAGATATCTAATGCATAGATATCCAACAGATAGATATCTAACTCATAGATATGTTACAGATAGATAACTAATGCATAATACCTAACAGATAGATATCTAGTACATAGTATCTATACATAGATATCTAACAGATAGATATCTAATGGATAGATATCTAACAGATCGATATGTAATCCATAGATATCTATTGCATAGATATCTATACATAGATATCTAACACATAGATATCTAATGCATAGATATCTAACAGATAGATATCTAATCCATAGATATCTAATACATAGATATCTATACATAGATATCTAATGCATAGATATCTAACACATAGATATCTAATGCATAGATATCTAACAGATAGATGTTTAACACATTGATATCTAATGCATAGATATCTAACACATTGATATCCGATGCATAGATATCTAACACATAGATATCTAATGCATAGATATCTAACAGATAGATATCTAATCCATAGATATCTACCAGATAGATATCTAATTCATAGATAGCTATACATAGATATCTAACAGATAAATATCTAATGCATAGATATTTAACAGATAGATATCTAATCCATAGATATCTAATGCATAGATATCTAACCCATAGATATATAATGCATAGATATATAACAGATAGATATCTAATGTATAGATATCTAACAGATAGATATCTAATGCATAGATATCTAAGACATAGATATCTATACATAGATATCTAACAGATAGATATCTAATGCATAGATATCTAACACATAGATATCTATACATAGATATCTAACACATAAATATCTAATGCATAGATATCTAACACATAGATATCTATACATAGATATCTAACACATAGATATCCAATGGATACATATCTAACAGATAGATATCTAATCCATAGATATCTAACAGATAGATATCTAATGCATAGATATCTAACAGATAGATATCTAATCCATAGATATCTAATACATAGATATCTATACATAGATATCTAA